>Ga0268299_1000736_pt1 | contig 85052 bp, 80 predicted proteins | sample NOBtaG_FD_193484 | JGI IMG/M metagenome (GOLD analysis project Ga0268299, IMG submission 193484) | Activated sludge microbial communities from bioreactor in Nijmegen, Gelderland, Netherland - NOB reactor | ecosystem: Engineered > Bioreactor > Aerobic > Activated sludge | place: Netherlands... | reverse complement strand
CACTGGCGTAGGACTCGCCGAAATCCCCCCGGAAGATGCCGCCGACCCACTCCACGTAGCGCACGACCGGGGAGCGGTCGAGGCCGACCTCGCGCTGGAAGGCGGCCACGGTCTCCGGTGTCGCCGACTGCCCGAGGATCGCCTTGGCGAAGTCGCCGGGCAGCATCTCGATGGTGAGCGAAATGATGATGGACACCACGAACAGCGTCGCGATGCCGAGCCCCAAGCGCTGCAGAACCGTCCTCAGAACCGGATTCATGGCCTTGCCTTACAGCCAAGAACCCCCTTCCCGGCGACGCCGGGAAGGGGAGTCTCATCATTGCTCACCGGTCCGGCCGCGCTCGCGCGGCGCGCCGGCCGACCCCGCCGCCGCGCCTTAGGCGAACCACCAGCGCTCGGCGATCTTGAAGCCGTCGCCTTCCCAGTTGCCCGCGATCTTGCCGTGGGCAAGCTTCTTGGAGGAGGCGTCGACGTAGTTGTTGAAGACGAGCACCAGGCCGCCGCCTTCATCGTGCTGCAGCTGCTGCATCTCGGCGTAGATTGCCGCGCGCTTCTTCTCGTCCGTCTCGGCGCGGCCCTGGACCAGCAGCTCGTTGAATCGCGGATGGGCGAAGTTCGTCTCGTTCCAGGCGGCTCCCTTGGCGTAGGTGGTGGTGAACATCCAGTCGCAGGTCGGGCGGCCGCCCCAGTAGCTCGCGCACCACGCCTTCTTCAGCCACACATTGTCCCAGTAGCCGTCATTCGGCTCGCGCACGACGTTGATGTCGATGCCGCAGGCCTTGGCATGCTGCTGATACAGCACCGCCGCGTCGACGGCGCCGTTGAAGGCGGCATCCGCGACCGACAGGTCGACCTTGAGGTTCTCCATCCCAGCCTTCTTCAGGTGGAACTTCGCCTTCTCGGGGTCATAGGTATGCTTCGGTTCCGGATCGATCGCGAACTTCACCAGCGGCGCGATCGGGTTGTCGTTGCCGGGCGTGGCATGGCCCAGGAACACCTTGTCGACGATGTCCTGGCGGTTCACGGCATACTTCAGCGCCGTGCGGACATCGGCGTTGTCAAACGGCGCGGCGTCGACATGCATCGGGAAGGTGTAGTGGCCGAGGCCCTGCACTTCGTCGATGTTGACGTTCGGGTCGCGCTTCAGCAGGTTCAGCGTCTTGAGGTCGGCGCGGCTGATCCAGTGGACCTGGCCGGCGGTCAGCGCCGCGGTGCGGGCGGTCACGTCGGCGATGGTCAGGAACTCGACGTCGTCGAACCAGGCGGTGCCGTAGTAGTTCGGATTGCGGGTGAGATGCGCCCGCACGCCCGGCTCATACTCGCCATAGACATAGGCGCCGGTGCGCACGCCGGACTGCCAATCCGCCTTGCCGTCGACCACGGGCATGATCGGGATGTGGTATTCGCTGGCGACATAGGGAAAGTCAGCGTTGGCGCCGCCCAGCGTGAAGACCACTTTGTCCTTGCCGTCGGCCTTGATCTCGGTCACGTCGGCCAGCAGCGACTTGGCGGCGGACTTCGAATCCGGCCCCATGTGGTGCTGGAAGGACCCGATCACGTCTTCTGGGGTGACGCTCTTGCCGTTGTGGAAGGTGACGCCATTGCGGATCTTGAAGATCCAGGTGGCCGCGTCCTTGCCCGGCTCGAAGGATTCGGCGAGGTCCGGGTGGATATTGCCGTCGGCATCGACGATCGTCAGGTTGTTCGACATGGCGCCGGCGAACGGGATCTGCGTGCCGGTGTCGGGATATCCCGCGGGATCGAGCGAGTCCGTCGTCGCGCCGTGAGCCAGGCCGAACTTGGCGGAGCCGCCCTTCTTCGGTTCGGCGCGCGCCGCCTTGGTGAACATCAATTCCCCGGTCGCGGCGGTGAGGCCGGCGGCCATGGCAAGCTGCACGAACTGGCGGCGCGAAACCTTGCCGCGTCCGACCAGCTTCTCAGCCAGCTTCAGTTTCTCCAATTGCTCAGACATTGATGCCTTCCCTCCTTGGATGTGGGCATGCGCGAACCCGCCCGCCGCCGGAGGCAGGGCAGGATGAAGTGGCGATGTAGAGGCCAAGCCAGCGGACGATCCGCATGCGCCTGTCGGCCCTCCCTGGTGTCAGTTCTTCTTTCTTTATCCGCTGCGTGGCGCCTGATCTCGCCCGCATCGTCCGTTTCCGGTACGCTCTCACGGACCCCCAGGTCCGTCAATGCATCCCATAGAGTTTCCGCGACCCGTTCTTGACTTATTCCGACTCATCCCGGCCTGACCGCGCCGCCGCCGGTAATTCGCCGCGTGCCCCGTGCGACGCCACGATCTGGCCGGTTGGTCAGCTTCCGCGTCACGTCTCCTCGCGCCGCAGCGCCTGGGCCATGCAGTGGATGCCGCCGCCGGTCTTGGAGATCTCGCTCATATCCATCTCCGCCACGGTGAAGCCGTGCGCCTTCAGCGCCTCGATCAGGGTGCGGGAGTGCTTGGGCGCGATCACCCGGTCCTTGCCCAGCGACATGACGTTGCAGCCGAGCGTCACCGTATCCTGGAACGGCACCGGGATGATCTCGATCTGCTTGGCCTTGAGCCAGGCGAGCACGTCAGGCGCCGTCGTCTCAAGGCACACCGCCGCCAGCTTCTCGGCGATCATCACCACCATCAGGTCGATGTGCACGTAGAACGGGTCGAAGTAGGTAACTTTGGTTTCCCAGCCTTCGGCATCGAACCAGCCCTTCACCTGCTGGGCGGCCTCGTCCTGGGTGCGCTCGCCGCCGCAGCCGATCAGCACGCAGCCGGGCTCGATGACGTTGAAGTCGCCGCCTTCGAAATGCCCGGCGGTGATCATGTCGTAGATCGGAATCCCCATCTGCTGATAGGTGCGGATAGCGGCGAAATTCTCGCCCCGGCGCCACCAATTGGCCATGTTGGTGATGACCGCGCCGTAGGGGGTCATGAAGCTCGAATCGCGGGCATAGACCTGATAGGGCAGGTTCGGGTCCATGACGTGGAAATGGACCTTCACCCCGAAATGCTCGTAGGCGGCGATCAGTTCGGCGTGCTGCTTCTTCGCTGCCTCGATGTCGCACGGGCTCTCGCGCAGGTACTTTCGCGAGAGCGAGCTGGTGGAGAGGTGCTTGATGTAATCGGCCTTGCCCAGCAGCACGTCGGTCAGCACGCCGTATTCCGACTTGCAGCCCCAGTAGTTCATCGCCGGCGTGCCGCCGCGATCCAGTCGGCGCTTCAGGCTGAAAGTCTCGGCGATTGGGGTGGCAAGCGGCGCGTTCATGGCATCCTCCTCGAGCATGCGGCCAGGCGAGGGCCCGGCCTGATGCCCGAGACGCTAGCTTGAAGCATCGGATGGAAAAATCGAATAGGTTTTGCGGAAATGGTGAACGTTATTCACCAATGGGCGGTACTTCCGTTTGTCTAATCCAACGCCGCTGCCGTCGCGGCGAGGCGTCCCTTGATCCAGGCGCGGAAGGCGCGCACCAGCGGCTGCTTCATGCGGCCGCGATCGGTAACGAGGTAGTAGGAGCTGGGCGCGCGGATGGCGAGGGCGAAGGGCCGCACCAGCCGCCCGGTGGTGAGCGCGCCGCCGGCGATCAGCGGGTCGCCGATGGCGATGCCCTGGCCGGCCAGGGCCGCGGCGATCACGAGATGCATGTCGGAGAAGACAATTCCTTGCGCTGGATCGACGTCATGGGCGCCGGCCGCCATCAGCCATTGCGTCCAGTCGCCGTGGTCGGAGAGATGCAGCAGCGTCGCCTTGCCGATGTCGTTGGGGTCGGCCAGCCCGCCGCAGGCATTGATCAGGGTGGGGGAACAGACCGGCGTGTTGTGCAGGCTGGCCAGCTGCTCGTACCACTTGCCGCCCCATTCGTCGCGGCCGAAGGCGATGAAGACGTCGATGCCGGTGGCGCTGACGTCGTCGAACCGCTTCGGCGTCACCACGCTGATCCGGGCCTGGGGGTGCGCCTCCTGGAAGGCGCCGATCTCCGCGCAGAGCCAGAAGCTGGCGAAGCCCGGCGCGCAGGAGATCACCAGCCGCCCGGTCAGCGCCGCGTCGGCGGAGCGGGCGCGGGCGTCGGCGAGGGTCTGCAGCGCCTTGCGCACCTCGCGCGCATAGGCCTCGCCCCGCGCGGTGAGCACGACGCCGCGCCCTTCGCGCTCGATCAGCGCGAAGCCGAGTTCGTCTTCCAGGAACCGCAATTGGTGGCTGACCGCGCTGCGCGTCAGGTTCAGCTCCTGCGCCGCCCGGGTGACGCTGCCCAGCCGGGCGACGGCATCGAAGGCGCGCAGCGCGCTGGTGGATGGCAGCATCAGAAGTCGGAAGTCAGAAGTCGGAAGTCAGGTTCCGCCCGTGGGGCAGTTCGCGCATTCGTGGTCGAAGCGCGGCTCCCACTGGCTTCTGACTTCCGACTTCTGACTTCTTCCATCCAGCGAAGCTCAATGTCCCCGGCGGATGCAGAAATCGACCACGTCGATCAGCGCCCGCTTTTCAGCGCTGTCGGGGAAGATGCCGAGCGCGTCGCGGGCGACGGCGCCGTAATGCGCCGCGCGCTGCACCGTGTCGGCCAAGGCGTGGTGCTTGGCGATCAGGGCCTGCGCCTGCGCCAGGTCGTCGTCCTTCTGCTCCTGGGTCTCCAGCGTGCGGCGCCAGAAGGCGCGCTCGGTCTCGTCGCCGCGCAGGAAGGCGAGGATGACCGGCAGCGTGATCTTGCCCTCGCGGAAATCGTCGCCCACGGTCTTGCCGAGCGCCTCCTGCTTCGCCGAGTAGTCCAGCGCGTCGTCGATCAGCTGGAAGGCGATGCCGAGATTGAGGCCGAAGCTGGCCAAGGCCTCCTGCTCGCGCTTGGAGCGGTCGGCGACCACGGCGCCGACTTCGCAGGCGGCGGCGAACAGCACCGCGGTCTTGCCCTTGATCACCTCGAGATAGGCCTGCTCGTTGGTCGCGGTGTCGTTGCTGGTCATCAGCTGCAGCACTTCGCCCTCGGCGATCTTGGCCGAGGCGCTGCACAGGATGTCCAGGACCCGCAGCGATCCGTCCGCCACCATCAACTGGAAGGCGCGGGCGAACAGGAAATCGCCGACCAGCACGCTGGCCTTGTTGCCCCACAGCACGTTGGCCGAGGCCTCGCCGCGGCGCAGGGTGCTGTCGTCGACAACGTCGTCATGCAGCAGGGTGGCGGTGTGGATGAACTCGACGCAAGCGGCGAGTCCGGCCGAGCGCGGCCCGCGATAGCCGCAGAGCTGCGCGGCGGCGAGGGTGAGGACCGGGCGCAGCCGCTTGCCGCCCGCGGCGATGATATGGCCGGCAAGCTGCGGAATCAGCGCCACCGGGCTCTGCATGTTGGCGAGGATCAGCTCGTTGACCCGCTCCAGCTCGTCCTTGACCAGCTGGCTCAGCCGGTCCAGCGCATCCGGCTGCCGGTCCCGCTCGGCTTCAAAATTGACGATGACCGCCACGCATACCCCTTCCGGCGGCCCCACATCCGGGGAGGCTCCGCCTGCTTCCTGCACGTGCCCGCCTGACCGTTTTGCCGGGCGCCCCTTTTTCCAGGGTCTTGGTCGCGGACGCAACTTGAAAGCATAATGGGGGCTGGCCGGAACGCAATGGCAACATTCGCCGCGGGTCGGAATGCACAGGAGGCGATGGTGAAAGAGGTGGCGCGCAGTACCGACCCGGTTCGGCTGTCTTTCCTGACCGCCCTGCTCGCCGATGCCGGGATCTCCGTCATTCCGCTCGACCAGCATGCCAGCATCGTCCAGGGCAGCCTGGGCGTCCTGCCGCAGCGCCTGATGGTGGTGGATGAGGAATTCGCCGCCGCTGTGGCGGTGCTGCGCGAAGCGGGGGAGTGGCAAGAGCCCGAAGACGGCATCTGGCCGTTCGGGTAGGAAGGCGCATGTCCGGACCAGACGCAGACCGCGCCGACAGCCTGATGCCCGGCACCGCCGACAGCGTCCTCGGCGGCCGCGTCGTCCTGCTCCAGCCGCTGGCGGGCTATCGCGTCGCGATCGATCCGATCCTGCTGGCCGCCGCCTGTCCGGCCGTCGCCGGGGAGACCGTCGTCGACCTTGGCTGCGGCGTCGGCACGGCGACGCTCTGCGTGGCGCGGCGCGTTCCGGAGGTCTCCTGCACTGGAATCGACCTGCAGCCGGAGCTTATCGCCTTCGCGCGCCGCAACGCCGCCGCCAATCAGCAGGAGGATCGCGTGCGCTTTCTCGCCGGCGATATCCTCGACCCGGAGCTGCCGGTCTTCGCCGCGCCGGCCGATCAGGTCATCGTCAATCCGCCCTATCTGCCGCGCGGCCGCGCCACCCTATCCGACAATCCCATCAAGGCCATCGCCAATGTCGAGGGGGCGGCCGATCTGGCCGCCTGGGTGGCGGCGGCGGCGCGCGCGGCAAAGCCGGGCGGCCGGGTCACCTTCATTCATCGCGCCGACCGCCTGCCGGAATTGCTGGCGCTGTTCAACGCCCGGTTCGGCATGATCGCAATCCTGCCGCTCCATCCCAAGGCGACGGCGCCGGCGCGGCGCGTCGTCGTCTCCGGCCGCCGGGACATGAGCGGCCCGGCGAGCCTGCTGCCGGGTCTCGTCCTGCATGAAGCCAATGGCGACTTCACCGCCGCCGCACAGCATATCCTGCGGGACGCGGCGGCGTTGCCGCTGACATGACCCCATGGCATTCCGGGTCATTGCCTTGACCGCGCGGCGCACCGCCCGCTAAATGTGCCGATGTTCACGCTTCCAACTCTGCCCAAGATCCTGCTCATCGTCGCCGTCATCGGCGTCATCTGGTGGTGGCATCGCCGCAACCAGATCAAGGCGCGCGAGCGGGCCGAGCTCGACCGCAACCCGCGCGCGGGAAAGGCTAAAGGCGGCGCCAAGGGTGCAGCCGGCAAGCCGATCGAGGACATGACGCAATGCAAGGTCTGCGGCGCCTATGTCCCGGCCAAGGGCGCCACCCGCTGCGGCCGCGCCGATTGCCCGTTCTGAGCCCTCAGCCCGTCGGATGCAGCTCCGCGTATTGCTCCTGGTTCTTGGCCATCGCCCGTTGCCAGGCCGGCCGCGCGCGCAGGCGCTCGGCATAGGCGGTGAACTCGGGCCGCTCGGGCAGCGCCTTCACCATCATGCCCCAGATGATGTGTGAGCCCAGGATCACGTCGGCTGTGCTGAACCTGTCGCCCAGCACGAAGGGCGTCCTGGCGATTGCCGTGGCGGCGGTCTCCACCGCGAGATCGTACGTGCCGTAGCCCGCGGCGCTCGGATCGGGCGCGCCGCGCCCGGTCATGCGGTCGAAGGCGGCCGGTTCCAGAGAGCTTGGCGCGAAGAACATCCAGCGATAATAGGGACCGCGCAGCGGATCGTCGGCGCGCGGCGCCATGCTCGCCTCGGGGAAAGCGTCGGCCAGGTAGGCGCAGATCGCCGCGGCCTCGGTGACGACCACGCCCTTGTGCTCCAGCGCCGGCACCTTGCCCATCGGGTTGATGGCCAGGTAGGCCGGCTTCTTCTGGTCCTGGCGCTGAAGGCTCATCAGGTTGAGGCGATAGGGGATGCCCATCTCCTCCAGCATCCAGAGGACGATGTTGCTGCGCGACATCGGCGCGTGATGCAAGAGCACTGTGTTGTCCATGATCGAGCTCCGTGGCTGATTGCGACTGCCGGGAGCCTACTGCCGATATACTGACAGAATGTGGCAGTATACCGCAGAGTCAGAAATTCCGCGACAACGCGTGGTAAAGCGGGACCGGGCACAGCAGGCGCGAGATGGCGGCGGCCGTCAAGGTGGTCAGCATGAGCGGCAGGGCCATGCTGGTCTCCGCCGTCATCTCCAGCACGATGACGAAGGCGGTCAGCGGCGCCTGCACCACGGCGGCGAAATAGGCCGCCATCATCAGCAGGAAGACGGTCGAGCTCGGCACGCCGGGCATCAGCCAGTCGACGCATTGCCCCAGCGCCGCCCCGACGGAGAGCGACGGCGAGAAGAGCCCGCCCGGAATTCCGCTGATCGACGACAGCAGCGTCGATCCCAGCTTGGCGAAGCCGTACCACCAGGGCATGCCGATGCCGGTCTCCAGCGCCGCGCGCGTCTCGTGATAGGAGGTGCCGTTGGCGTAGCCCTCCGTGGCGAGGCCGAGCAGCGCCACCAGCAGGCCGCAGCCCGCCGCGAACAGCAGCGGCCTCGCGCGCACCGCGCGGGCGAAGGCGGAGCGGCGAAATGCGAAATGGATGATTCCGGCGCTGAACCCGCCGCCGACCAGCCCGCCGAACACCGCGCAGACGGGCACCGCCGACCAGTACCAGCTAAGCGCGAAGCCCTGCCGCACATTGCCGAAATAGTGGTAGTTGCCGGCGATCACGATGCTGGTGACGCCGGCGACGGCGACCGCGCCGACGACCAGAGCGTTGACCCGGCGGTCGAAGGACTTGGCCAGTTCCTCGATGGCGAAGACGATGCCGGCGAGCGGCGTGTTGAAGGCGCCCGCGACCCCCGCCGCCGCGCCGGCCAGAACGATGCCCGAACGCTGCCGCAGCCCCGCGAGGTTCCCGATCAGGAACATGATGCAGGCGCCAAGCTGCACCGTCGGCCCCTCGCGGCCGATCGAGGCGCCGGCGGCGAAGCCCACCAGAGTCAGGGCCACCTTGAACGCGGTCACCTTGAAGCCGATCAGCGGCGCGCGCTCCGCTGCCGTCTCGCGTCGGCGAGCCGCGATCGCCTGGGGTATGCCGCTGCCGCGCGCGCCGGGGGCGAAGCGGCGCGTCAGTTCGGCGCAGAGCACGAAGCCGCCGATGGTGGCGAAGCTCGCCACCAGCACCGAGTGCGCGCGCAGGGCCGCAAAGACCTCCTGCGCCAAATCGGCGAGAATGGCGAAGCACGCCGCCGCCAGCCCGACGGCGACCGCGCCCAGGAGGAAAGCGAGCCGCCGGTGCCACAACCGCGGAGCGCGCCAGACCGCGCTCAAGCGCTGAACGTGCAGCGGCAGGAATTTCATCGACGAGGGCGATGCGAAGCGAATGTCATCCGTGCCGTTATCGCATGCCGCCGAGCGCATGCAAACCCGGAGCCGGCCTTGGCGCCCCAGCCTGGAGCCGCGCCTAGGAAACCGGCTGGCCGTAGCGCGGCCGGGGGATCGCGAGATGCGCCGTCTTCAGCGCCTCCGACCAGCGATAACGCAGATCCTCGAAATAGGCATCGCCCGGCTCGATGCGGTGCCTCAGCTCGATCTCGAGCGCGTCGCGGCGCAGCACCATGAGATCGATCGGCAGGCCGACGGCGAGGTTCGAGCGCATGGTCGAATCCATCGAGATGAGGCCGATCTTCAGCGCGTCGTAGAGGTCGGTGTTGAAGGTGACCGCGCGGTCGAGGATCGGCTTGCCGTATTTGGTCTCGCCGATCTGCAGGAACGGCGTGTCGCCCGTCGCCTCGATGAAGTTGCCGGCGGCATAGACCATGAAAAGCCGCAGGCGGCCGTCCTTGATCTGGCCGCCGACCAGGAAGGAGGCCTCGAAATGGCTGCCCTGCTGCTCCAGCGAGGCGGCGTCGCGGCGATAGACCTCGCGCACCGCGCGGCCGACCATCTGCGCCGCCTGGAACATGGTCTCCGCTTCGGCCAGGGTTTCCGTCCCGCCGGAATCGGCGTTGGGCAGCCCCTCGTTCAGCAGCGACAGGACGGATTGACTCACCGAAAGATTGCCCGAGCTGGCGATGGCCAGCACGCGGCTGCCGGCCTCCTCGAACACATGCAGCTTGCGGAAGCAGGCGATGTTGTCGATCCCCGCATTGGTGCGGGTATCCGAGATCATCACCAGCCCGTCCTTCACCAGCACGCCGACGCAATAGGTCATGGGCTCCCTTTCCGGTCGGCGGAATTTATAGCGGGGTGGGGCCGGGAGCAATCGTCGTTGGTCACGAATTTTTAGGAAAGGTGGGGCACTTCTGAGGTTCCGGAGAGGGAGAATGCTTTGCTCGCGCGGGCAGTTGGATTCGTTGACCGTTTTGCGATCACGGGGCTCTACGCCGGGCTCGGATTGCTGAATGCGCAGTCCTGGCCCTATCTCCTGGTCTTCATCTCCTTTGGCGCCGCTGTCGATATCTGGCTGGTGGAGCCTTTCCGGTCGCAGCCGCCCAAGGCTTTCGAGCTGCTCACCCCGGAGGAACTGCAGCGGGAACACGCCAAGTGGCACAGTCTTCTTCCCTACGTTATCGGGCTGCCGCTGCTTGGCATTTCATTGTTGCTTGCGCTGAGGCTTCTCGCGCAACGCAATCCGGATCTGCTTGTCGCGATCGGTCCAGCGGTCTATGGGTTGACTTCTCCCTTCATCAGCTTGTCACGGCTTCACTACCAGGACCTGATCGCGCACGGCTTGCCGGAACGTGCCGCTGTGGTTGCCGTGAACTATGCCGGAATGTTTTGCCTGTTTTACCTCGCCGTTGGCCCTTGGCTCGCCGCAATGAGGAACATGGGTCTGGGGAGCCATCCGTGGAGGAACCCACCTCGAGATCTGAAGACCAGGGTATCGCTTTGGATCGCCCCGCCCGCGTTGATCCTCGAGGTACTCTTCATACTGTGGGTCACCACGTGGATGAGCATTGACTTTGCGGACGAGGATTTCGGCCGACGGCATATCAATCGAAACGTCGCGAAATACGATTCGTTCTTCTGGGTACTTGCCTTTTGCCTGGTCGGGTTCGCGACTCTGGTGCCGATGCTCTACGTAATGATTCGCTGGATCGCCGCCCGGGTATCGCGTCGCCCTGTCTAGCTCTGCCTTTGCAGCGTCGACTGGTTGATCTCCACCGCCACCGACATGCGCTCGTCGCTGCCGCCTTGCCGGGCGCCGCGCACCGGTGCCGCGCCGAGATAGTCGAGGCCGACCGAGACGCGCACATGCGCTTCCGTCGGGCAGATGCCGTTGGCCGGATCGAAGCCGACCCAGCCCAGGCCCTCCACATAGGCCTCGGCCCAGGCGTGGCCGGCCTCCTGCTCGGTGACGCCGTCGCTGCGGAACATGTGGCCGCCGATATAGCGCGCCGGGATGCCGAGCTGACGGGCGCAGGCGATGAAGATGTGGGTCAGGTCCTGGCACACGCCCTTGCGCAGGGCGAAGGCCTCGGCGGCCGTGGTTGCGGCATGGGTCGGGGCGGTGTCGAACTTGATCCCGCTATAGATGCCGATCAGCAGGCAATGCAGCCTGTCGAGCCGGTCGTCGCCGGATTGCGAGGTGGTGTCGGCGGCGAACTGCTTCAGCGCGGAATCGGCGACGGTCAGTGACGTCTCGCGCAGATAGAGCTCGGTCGGGAACTTCTCATAGGTGCCGCGCACCACGCCGTGGCGATCCTCGGTCTCGACGACTCCTTCGACGGCGATGTCGAGCTCGGAGATCGGCCCGGGCAGGGACAGCATGTGGGTCAGATTGCCGAGCGGGTCCTCGCCGCTTTTCAGCGTCGCCTCGCAATTCGGCACAATGCGCCAGCTCTTGACCGTCTGTCCGTCATGGTTGCGCGGGGTCATGCGCAGGAGCTGCAGCACCGACTTCGCCGGGCTGGCATAGGCGTAGCGGGTGTGGTGCCGGACGGCGACGCGCATGGTTGCTCCTCAGGTCAAATATTGCTCGCCGATTGCGCCGCCGAGCCGGGCGTTGTCGGCGATGAAGGCGCTGCAATATTCGTGCAGGCCGCTCTGGAAAATCTGTTCAATGCGGGCACGGCCCAGCTTGTTCCGGATGGCGCGCGCCTGCCGTTGCGACTCGCCCTGCTTACCATAGGCATCGGCCAGGCTGTCGAGATGGGCGCAGATGGCGCCGTAGCAGGATGCGAGCGAGCGGGGCATCTGCTCGTTCAGGATCATCAGATCGGCGATCAGCAGCGGCTTGAGGCTCTCGTGATAGACGTGGTGATAGGCGGTCAGCGCCGAGACCGCGCGCAGGATCGCCGCCCATTGCGAGTAGTCGACGCCGCCGCCGACCTCCACCTGGTCGGGCAGCAGGACGTGGTATTTGACGTCCAGGATGCGGGCGGTGTTGTCGGCGCGCTCGACGAAGACGCCGAGCCGCGCGAACCAGTAGGCGTCATTGCGCAGCATGGTGCGGTAGCCCGACCCGTCGACCCGCAGCGAGATCTCCTTCACCCATTCGAGGAACCGCGCCATGCGGCTGGCGTCGAAGGAATCGAAGTCGATCTGCTGCAGCTCGAGCCAGGCGCCGTTGATCGTCTCCCACATCTCCGTGGTGAGGGCGGTGCGCACGGCGCGGGCGTTGCGCCGGGCGATCTTCAGGCAGTTGCGGATCGAGGTCGGGTTGCGCCCGGAGAAGGCGAGGAAGCGAGTCACCTTGGCCGGCGACACCCGGTCGTAAAGCGTGTTGTAGGCGTCGAGGCAGCCGGCGGTGGCGAGCGCGCTGGCCCATTCGTTCTCCGCATCCTCGCGCCGGATCGGCAGCGAAGCGAGGCGCATCGCCGCCTCCAGCACGCGGGCCAAATATTCCGCCCGCTCGACGTAGCGTGAGAACCAATAGAGGCTGTCGGCGGTGCGACTCAGCATTCGATGACCCAGGTGTCCTTGGTGCCGCCGCCCTGGCTGGAATTCACCACCAGCGAGCCTTCGCGCAGCGCCACGCGGGTGAGACCACCGGGCACGATGCGCACGCCATCGGCGCCGGTCAGCACGAAGGGGCGGAGGTCGACATGGCGTGGCGCCACGCCGTTGTCGACGAAGGTCGGGCAGGTGGAGAGCGCAAGCGTCGGCTGGGCGATGTAGTTGTCCGGCCGCGCCTTCAACAGCTCGGCGAATTTGGCGCGCTCTGCCTGCGTCGCATGCGGCCCGACCAGCATGCCGTAGCCGCCCGAGCCGTGCACCTCCTTCACCACCAGCTCATGCAGGTGCGCGAGCACGTAGCGCAGATCCTCCGGATCGCGGCAGCGCCAGGTCTGCACGTTCTTCAGGATCGGCTCCTCGCCCAGATAGAAGCGGATGAAGTCCGGCACATAGGTGTAGATCACCTTGTCGTCGTCGGCGCCGGTGCCGATCGCGTTGGCGATGGTGACGTTGCCGGCGGCATAGGCGGCGTAGAGTCCCGGCACGCCGAGCGCCGAATCCGGGCGGAACACCAGGGGATCGATGAAATCGTCGTCGATGCGGCGATAGATCACGTCGACCCGCTTCGGCCCCTCGGTGGTGCGCATATAGACGACGTCGTCGCGGACGAAGAGGTCGAAGCCCTCGACCAGTTCCACGCCCATGGCATCGGCCAGGAAGGAGTGCTCGTAGAAGGCGGAGTTGTATTGCCCCGGCGTCAGCAGGGCGATGGTCGGGTCGCTGTCCACGCCTTTCGGCGCCACCGATTGGAGGGTCGCCAGCAATTCGTTCGGGTAGTTCTCGACCGGCGCCACGCGGTGGGCGCGGAACAGCTCCGGCATCAGGCGGATGGAGATTTCCCGCCCGCCCAGCATGTAGGACACGCCGCTCGGCGTGCGGGCGTTGTCCTCCAGCACGTAGAAATCCTCGCTGTCGACCCGCACCACATCGATGCCGGCAATATGGACGTGGACGCCGTGGGGCGCCGCGATGCCGCACATCTCCGGGCGGAAGGCCGGGTTGCGCCAGACCAGATCGGCCGGAACGATCCCGGCCTTCACGATCTCCTGCGGCCCGTAGATGTCGCGGAGATAGGCGTTCAGTGCCTTGACCCGCTGCTCCAGCCCCTTCGACAGCTTCGCCCATTCGCGGGTCGACAGGATGCGCGGGATGATGTCGTAGGGGATGATGCGCTCTTCGCCCTGGGTGTCCCCATAGACGGCGAAGGTGATGCCGCCGCGGCGATAGAACAGCTCAGCCTCCACCCGCCGGCGTTCGAACTGGTCGCTCGACACCGTTTCAAGCCATTCCGCGACCTTCTCGTAAGGCCGGCGGACGCTGCCGTCCTGCGCATGCATCTCGTCGAGGGACATCGCCGCCCTGATCTCGCCCCTATCCGGGGTCGAAGAAGCATGACCTGTGCCACCGCGTGCGGCGCGCAAACGCGCGAAAACCCCGCGCTGGCCTGCTCAATTCTTGAGCATGGAGCGGGGGCGTGGCGCGATTCTGCGCAGCCCGGTTTCCTCGGAACTTTTCACGCCGCGGGACTTCTATTGAGGATGGCGCGGCGTTCATCGCCGCTGCGCATCCGCACCAGCAGCGAGGTTACCATGCAGCAGCTTTCCCGCGAGATGAAATCCTGTATCGACGCCTGCCTTCACTGTCATGCCATCTGCCTGCAGACCGCCATGCAGCATTGCCTCGAGATGGGCGGCAGGCACGTGGAGCCGGAGCATTTCCGGCTAATGAGCGCCTGCGCCGAGATCTGCCGTGTCTCCGCCGATCTGATGCTGATCGGCTGGGAACATCACGGCGCCCAATGCGGCATCTGCGCCCAGGTCTGCGAGGACTGCGCCCGGGATTGTGAGCGCCTCGACGGCATGGAGGAGTGCGCCGCCGCCTGCCGGGCCTGCGCCAAGGAATGCCGGGCCATGGCGATCCGGGCGATGGCGGCCTGATTGCCGCTAAATTCAGGCTGAGCGGATTGCCGGGGCGGCCTACGGCCCGGATTCCCGCGCCTTGCAGACTCCGGCCCCCCTCATTATGGTGCGCCGCACCATAAAGCGAGCCGGGGGGACGGTCGGCCATGACGGGGCGCAAGCCCAATCCGGAGACCTGCCTTCAGAACATCATTCTGAAGCTGCAGAACTACTGGTCCAAGCAGGGCTGCGCCATCCTGCAGCCCTATGACGTCGAGGTGGGGGCGGGTACCTTCCACTGGGCGACGACGCTCCGCGCCCTGGGCCCGAAGCCCTGGCGCGCCGCCTATGTCCAGCCCTCCCGCCGGCCGAAGGACGGCCGCTATGGCGAGAACCCGAACCGGCTGCAGCACTATTATCAGTTCCAGGTCATCCTGAAGCCGTCGCCAGCCAACAGCCAGGACCTCTACCTGGGCAGCCTGCAGGCCATCGGCATCGACCCGCTGGCGCATGACATCCGTTTCGTCGAGGACGATTGGGAGAGCCCGACTCTTGGCGCCTGGGGCCTTGGCTGGGAGGTGTGGCTGGATGGGATGGAAGTCTCCCAGTACACCTATTTCCAGCAGGTCGGCGGCCTGGAATGCGACCCCGTTTCGACCGAGCTGACCTATGGCCTCGAGCGCCTGGTCATGTACGTGCAGGGGGTCGAGAACATCTTCGACCTCGACTTCAACGGCGCCGGCATGACCTATGGCGACATCTACCTGCAGGCTGAGCGCGAGTACTCAGCCTTCAATTTCGAACATGCCGATACTGCACTGTTGTTGCAGCATTTTGCCGACGCGGAGACGGAGTGCGCGGCGCTCCTCGCCTTGCCCAAGGCGCTGCCTTTGCCGGCCTATGATCAGTGCCTGAAGGCGAGCCACCTGTTCAACCTGCTGGATGCCCGCGGGGTGATCTCGGTGACCGAAAGGCAGGCCTATATCGGCCGCGTCCGGGCGTTGGCCAAGGCCTGTTGCGAAGCCTGGGAAGCCACCCAGCGCGAAACGCTGCGGAAGGACGCCTAGGCCATGGGCGAATTGCTGATCGAACTGTTCTCGGAAGAGATTCCGGCCCGCATGCAGGCCAAGGCGGCGGAAGACTTCCAGCGCCTGATCACCACTAAGCTGCACGACGCGGGGCTGCATTTCACCCTGGCGCGCACCTACGTGACGCCGCGGCGCCTGGCCTTGGTGGTCGAGGAGGTGCCGGCCGCCCAGCCCGACGTGAAGGAAGAGAAGAAGGGTCCGCGGGTCGGTTCGCCGCAGCCGGCGATCGACGGCTTCCTGAAATCGGCCGGGTTGAAATCGATCAAGGACTGCGTCGAGCGCGACACCGGCAAGGGCGTGTTCTATTTCGCCGTGGTGGAGAAGAAGGGCGCGCCGACGGCTGAGGTCGTTCCGGGCATCCTGGTCGAGGCGATCCAGCAGATGCCCTGGCCCAAGAGCATGCGCTTCGCCGACTGGACCCAGCGCTGGGTGCGCCCTCTGCACGGCATCCTGGCGGTGTTCGACGGCCAGCCGCTTTCGGGCGCGCTGCCGATGGGCAAGGGCGTGACGCTCCCCTTCAGCGGCCAGACTGCAGGCCATCGCTTCCTGGCGCCGGCGAAAATAAATGTCGCAAATTCAGCAGCCTATGTGACGAAACTCAAGACGGCGAAGGTGATCCCGGACCCGGCCGAGCGGCGCACCCTGATCTGGGCGCAGTGTCGCGACCGGGCGCTCAAGGAAAACCTGACGGTCAAATCCGATGAGGGTTTGCTCGACGAAGTGACTGGCCTGGTCGAATGGCCGGTCGTCCTCATGGGCAAGATCGACGAGCAGTTCATGAGCGTGCCGCCGGAGGTGCTCACCACCTCCATGCGCACGCACCAGAAGTATTTCGCGCTCTTGGACAAGCAAGGACGCCTCGCCCCACGGTTCCTGGTGGTTTCCAATATGGAAACCAAGGATAAGGGTGCCGCCATCATCGCCGGCAACGAGCGTGTCCTGCGCGCCCGCCTGTCCGACGCCAAGTTCTTCTGGGAGCAGGACCTGAAGGTGAAGCTGGCCGACCGCCTGCCGGCCTTGGCCGACATCATCTTCCACGCCAAGCTCGGCAGCGTGGCCCAGAAGGTCGCCCGGATGAAGGCGCTGGCCCAGCACCTGGCGGGCAAGATCCCCGATTGCGACCCGGCCCAGGCGGCCCAGGCGGCGGAACTGGCCAAGGCCGACCTGGTTTCCGGCATGGTCGGCGAGTTCCCGGAACTCCAGGGCGTCATGGGGCGTTACTACGCAGCCAATGAAGGGCTGCCGCGGGACGTTGCCATGGCCATCGCCGACCATTACCGGCCGCTCGGCCCGAACGACCAATGCCCGAACGCCCCGGTCAGCATCGCGGTGGCCCTGGCCGACAAAATCGATTCCCTGGTCGGCTTCTTCGCCATCGACGAGAAGCCGACCGGGTCCAAGGACCCCTTCGCCCTGCGCCGCGCGGCGCTGGGCGTGATCCGGCTGATCCTGGAGAACAAGCTGCGGCTCAACCTGCGCGACGTCTTCGGCTTCGCCTATAGCGGCTTCTACGACCACGGGGGGCAGGGGGGCGGCTTCGCGCAGAACCAGCCGAAGGCGGTGATCGCCCAGCTGCTCGAGTTCTTCGCCGACCGCCTGAAGGTGGCGCTGAAGGAGCAGGGGGTCCGCCACGACCTCATCAGCGCTGTTTTCGCGCTCGGCGACGAGGATGACCTGGTCCGCCTGATGGCGCGGGTGAAGGCGCTGCAGGATTTCGTCGAGGGCGAGGCGGGCGCCAATCTGCTCGCCGGCTATCGCCGCGCCAGCAACATCGTGCGCATCGAGGAGAAGAAGGATTCGGCCAGCCACGAGGGCGAGGCCGATCCGGCCAAGTTCACCCTGCCGGAGGAGCAGGCCCTGTTCGCGGCCCTGCAGCAGGAAGGGCACGCCGCGCGCAAGCGCCTGGGCGCCGAGGATTTCGTCGGCGCCATGAGCGCGCTGGCCGATCTGCGCAAGCCGATCGACGCCTTCTTCGACAAGGTCACGGTGAACGATCCCGATCCGGCTTTGCGCGCCAACCGGCTGCGCCTGCTGTCCACCATCCGCGCGACGCTCAACTCCGTCGCGGATTTCTCGAAGATCGAAACCAAGAGCGAGGTCTAGTCGAATGGCGAAATGGGTCTATCGCTTCGGGGGTGGTGCGGCGGAAGGCCGGGCCGAGATGCGCAATCTGCTGGGCGGCAAGGGCGCCAACCTGGCGGAGATGAGCGCGCTGGGCCTGCCGGTGCCGCCGGGCTTCACCATCACCACCGAGGTCTGCACCTATTTCCAGGCCAACGGCAAGACCTACCCGGCGGAGCTGAAGGCGCAGGTTGAGGATGCGCTTCGCGCGATCGAGTCCTCGGTCGGCGTCAAGTTCGGCGATGCCAAGCAGCCCTTGCTGGTTTCCGTGCGCTCGGGCGCGCGGGTCTCGATGCCGGGCATGATGGATACCGTGCTCAATCTCGGCCTCAACGACGAGACCGCCGCCGGCCTCGCCAAGAAGTCGGGCGACGAGCGCTTCGCCTATGATTCCTACCGCCGCTTCATCCAGATGTACGGCAATGTGGTGCTCGGCGTGGAGCATCACAATTTCGAGGAGATCCTCGAGCTGCACAAATCCGACCTCAATGTCGACAACGACACGGAACTCACCGCGGGCAACTGGAAGAAGGTGATCGAGGACTACAAGGCCAAGGTGCAGGAGGAGCTGGGCAAGCCCTTTCCGCAGGACCCGGTCGAGCAGCTCTGGGGCGCCATCGGCGCCGTGTTCGGCTCGTGGAACATCCCGCGCGCCGTCACCTACCGCAAGATCAACAACATCCCCGAGGATTGGGGCACCGCCGTCAACGTCCAGGCCATGGTCTTCGGGAATATGGGCCAGGATTGCGCCACCGGCGTCGCCTTCACCCGCAATCCCTCGACCGGCGCCAAGGAATTCTACGGCGAATACCTGGTCAACGCCCAGGGCGAGGACGTGGTGGCCGGCATCCGCACGCCGCAGCACCTGACCCTCGCCGGCAAGAAGGCCAACAATTCCACCTTGCCGGCGATGGAAGAGGTGATGCCCGATGTCTTCAAGCAGCTCGACGCCGTGCGCGCCCAGCTCGAGAAGCACTACCGCGACATGCAGGACATCGAGTTCACCGTCCAGCAGGGCAAGCTCTACATGCTGCAGACCCGCAACGGCAAGCGCACCGCCGCGGCGGCGCTGAAGATCGCGGTGGACCTGTGCAGCGAGGGGCTGATCGACCATACGACGGCCGTGTCGCGCATCGACCCGGCCTCGCTCGACCAGCTGCTGCACCCGACCCTCGATCCGAAGGCGCAGAAGAACGTCGTCGCCCGCGGCCTGCCGGCGAGCCCCGGCGCCGCTTCCGGCGAGGTCGTCTTCACCGCCGACGAGGCGGAGGACCGCGCTTCGAAGGGCGAGAAGGTGATCCTGGTCCGGGTCGAGACCAGCCCCGAGGACATCCACGGCATGCACGCCGCCGTTGGCATCCTCACCACTCGCGGCGGCATGACCAGCCACGCGGCGGTGGTGGCGCGCGGCATGGGCCGGCCCTGCGTCTCCGGCGCCGGCGAGATCCGCGTCGATGCCGCCGCCAGGGTCATGGTGGTGAAAGGCCAGAAGGTGGCCGAGGGCGATCTCATCACCATCGACGGCGGCACCGGCGAGGTGATGATCGGCGCGGTGCCGACCATCCAGCCGCAGCTCTCCGGCGATTTCGCCACCCTCATGTCCTGGGCCGACAAGGTGCGCAAGCTGAAGGTGCGCACCAATGCCGAGACGCCGCTCGACGCCCGCACCGCGCGCGAATTCGGCGCCGAGGGCATCGGCCTCTGCCGCACCGAGCACATGTTCTTCGAGGGCGACCGCATCGTCGCCATGCGCGAGATGATCATGGCCGACACGGTCGAGGACCGGAAGAAGGCGCTGGCCAAGATCCTGCCGATGCAGCGCAAGGATTTCGTCGAGCTGTTCAAGATCATGCGCGGCCTTCCCGTCACCATCCGCCTGCTCGACCCGCCGCTGCACGAATTCCTGCCCAACACGCGGGAAGAGATGGCGGAAGTGGCCGCCGCCGCCGGTGTCACGGTCGACGCGGTCGCCGCGCGGGCGGCGATGCTGCACGAATCCAATCCGATGCTAGGCCATCGCGGCTGCCGCCTCGGCATCACCTACCCCGAGATCTATGAGATGCAGGCGCGCGCCATCTTCGAGGCGGCGGCCCAGGTGCAGAAGGAGCTGGGCGAGACGGCGGAGGCGGAGATCATGATCCCGCTGGTCAGCGTGCCGCGCGAGCTGCAGCTGATGAAGGCGGTGGTCGACCGCGTCGCGGCGGAAGTGACCAAGGAGAGTGGCGTGAAGCTGCCCTATCTGGTCGGCACCATGATCGAGCTGCCGCGCGCCGCCTTGCTGGCGAACGAAATCGCCAAGGATGCCGAGTTCTTCTCCTTCGGCACCAACGACCTGACCCAGACCACCTACGGCCTCAGCCGCGACGACGCCGCCCGCTTCATCGCCGCCTATGAGCGCCAGGGCATCATCAAGCAGGACCCCTTCATCAGCCTCGATACCGACGGCGTCGGCGAGCTGGTGAAGATCGCCGCCGAGCGCGGCCGCAAGACCCGCGACAAGCTGAAGCTCGGCATCTGCGGCGAGCATGGGGGCGACCCGGCCTCGATCCATTTCTGCGCCAAGGTCGGTCTCGACTACGTCTCCTGCTCGCCCTACCGCGTGCCGATCGCCAAGCTCGCCGCCGCCCAGGCGGCCTTGAGCGGCAGCGACGGCCGCAAGGGCGAGGGGTGAGTCGGAAGTCAGAAGTCGGAAGTCAGAGGTCAGACGCAGTAGGTCCTGACCTTCCTGCTTCGTTTCCCCACGAAAAGAAGACTCCCTTCCCCCCTTGCGGGGGAAGGCAGCGGAGACTTGGCGAGCAAAGCGAGCCTAGTCGTAGGAGGATGGGGGGGAGCGCGCCTGCGGGCGCCCATCGCCGGAGGCGATCTAAGCGAATGCTGTTTCTTGAGGAACTCGGCGCTGCATCGCCTCCCTTCCCACCCTTCCCCCGGCCGTCGGCGAAGGCCGACTTCCGTCGGCGGGGGGGAAGGAGCACAGCGGCGCAAGCTGCGATCTCTGGCGTTGTCTCATGACCTCCCTCTTCACCCTCCGCGCCGGCGGCAAGCCGGCGCTCGCGCAGGCTCTCGCGGAAATCGAGCGCGATCCCGACGGCGACGCGACGCTGGCCCTGCTCGACGAGGCCTTCGCGCAACCGGCGGCGCAGGTCATCGGGCTCACCGGCCCGCCCGGCGTCGGCAAGTCGACCTTGGCCGGCGCCCTCATCGGCCGCTTCCGCGCCGAGGGGAAAACCATCGGCGTCATCGCCGTTGATCCCTCCTCGCGGCTGACCGGCGGCGCGCTGCTCGGCGACCGCACGCGCATCCGCACCGACCCCGACGACCAGGGCATCTTCATCCGCTCGATGGCGGCGCGCGACAGGCTGGGCGGCCTCGCCGACCTGACCTATGGCGCCATGGTGCTGATGCGCGCGCTGTTCGATGTGGTGCTGGTGGAGACGGTCGGCGTGGGCCAGTCGGAGACGGAGATCGCGCTCTGCGCCGACACGGTCCTGTTCTGCGTGCAGCCGGGCTCCGGCGATTCCCTGCAATACATGAAGGCGGGCATCGCCGAGATTCCCGACATCGTCGCGGTGACCAAATCCGACCTCGGCGCCAGCGCCAACCGCGCCAAGGCCGACGTGAAGGGCGCGCTGTCGCTGGCCAGGTCGAGCGCCGCCGGCTGGGCACCCAGGGTTCTGCTCGTCTCCGCGCAAGCCGGCGTGGGTCTGGACGCGCTTGACGCGGCGCTCGCGGCGCATTGGTCCTGGCTCGCGGAGGCAGGCCGCCTGACGGCGCGCCGCGGCGATCAGGCGGCCGCCTGGCTGCAACTGGCGATCCGCGACCGCTGGGGCCGCGAAGGGTTGCGGCGCGGGCTGTCGCCGGGTCATGATGCCGCCTCGCCGTTCCGCCGGCTGGCCGAATTGCGCAGCGAGTTGTAGCCATAGGGGATTTGCGATGAAAGCGTACTGCATTGTCTACGAATTCGTCGACAACCCGGAGATGTTCGAGCAGTACCGCAAGCAGGTGATGCCGACCATCGAGGCCTATGGCGGCCGCTTCGTCGTCCGCGGCGGAAAATTCACCGTGCTGGAAGGGGAAACGCCCTGCGAGCGGATCGCGGTGCTGGAATTCCCCTCACGCCAGTCCGCCGAGGATTGGTACCATTCGCCGGCCTATCAGCAGATCCTGCCGTTGCGGCTGAACGCCACGCGCTGCAACTTCATCATTGCCGACGGCGTCGAATAGTAGCCCTGCCTAGTGGCAGGTGCGCGCATTCTGGCATATGTTAGGTCAACCGGCGGCCAGGGGACGGGTATGGCCGGCGGTGGCAAAGTGGCGGTCGCCGGATCGGGGTCCGGCTGCCGGGCGGTAGAGCTGAGGGCAATGCTGCATAATCCGTCAACGGAGTGGCCGGTCGCATGACCGGATGGCCGCTGGGCATCGTGATCGTTTGCGCGCTGGTGGTCGCCGCCGCCCTGGCCTGGGCATGGCGGGCCCAACGGCAGCGTGCCGCCTTCGAGCACCGCGCGGCCGATATCGCCGCGCGCGAGGCCGCCTTCGTCACCATCCTGCAGCGTCTTGCAATCGCGCACAGGCTCGAGGATGTGCTGCTCGAGGTGGTGCGCGCCATCGAGCGGATCATCCCCGGCGCCATCGGCTCCATCCTGCTGATCGAGAACGGCATCATCCGCCACGGCGCGGCGCCCAATCTGCCGGATTTCTACAATGCCGCGGTCGACGGCCTGCCGATCGGCGAGGGCGTCGGGTCGTGCGGCTCGGCGGCCGCCCTGCGCCGGCCGGTAATCGTGACCGATGTGTCCAGCCATCCTTATTGGGCACCCTACGGAGAGTTGGCCCGGCAGGCCGGGTTCGCCGCCTGCTGGTCGCATCCGGTGATCGAGCCCGACGGCACCGTCATCGCCACCTTCGCCACCTACTACAGGAAGCAGCGCGCGCCGGATGGCGACGAGCTGTCCACGATCCGCGCCTTTGCGGAGATTCTCCGCCTTGCCATCGGCCAGTTCCGCAACCGGCAGGCCCTGCTGCATGCCAAGGATGCCGCCCAGGCGGCCAGCCGCGCCAAGAGCCGGTTCCTGTCGATGATGAGCCACGAACTGCGCACGCCGCTCAACGCCATCATCGGCTTTTCCGACGTCATGCGCCTGGAACTGCTCGGACCGCGCGACCAGCCGGTCTACAAGGACTATGCCGAGAACATCCACCGCAGCGGCCGCCACCTGCTCGAGCTGGTCAACCAGATTCTCGACGTCTCGCGCATCGAATCCGGCGTGCTCAATCTGCGCATCGAGGACGTGCCGCTGCACCCGGCCCTGACCGACGTCCTGCGCATGGAAAGCGGCGCCATTGCCGGCAAGTCACTGCACGTCAGGGTGTTCGACGACGAGGCCCTGACCATCCGCGCCGACCGGCAATCGCTGCGCCAGCTGCTGCTGAACATCGTCGACAACGCCATCAAATACTCGCCGATCGCCGGCGCGATCGAGATCGACGCACAGCGCGACGGCCAGTGGGTCAGCATGGAAGTGCGCGATGAGGGGCCCGGCGTGCCCGCCGACAAGGTCGACCAGCTCGGCACGCCCTTCGTCAGCTTCGCCGACCCGCAGATGGTCGACAACAAGCAGAGCATCGGCCTCGGCCTCTCCGTCTCGCGCGCGTTGGTAGAGGCGATGGAGGGCGAGATCCGCTTCGACAACCTGCCCGATCGCGGCTTCCGCGTGCAAATCAGCCTGCCGGCCGGCGAGGGCTAAGGTCAGGGCGCGAAGACCGCGATCTCCGTCGCCAGGCCGCGCACCGCCCGCGCGCCCAGGGTCCGCAAGACGCGGCTGCTGGCCGCGGCGAAATCGGCCGAGGCCAGGATCGGCGTGTCGAGCGCCTTGGTCAGGTCCTGCAGGCGGCTCGCCAGATTGACCGCCGGCCCGATCACGGTGAAATCGAGCCGCTCGCGCGTGCCGATATTGCCGAACGCGACCTCGCCGCAATGCAGGCCGATGCCGAAGCGGAGCGGCGAGATTCCCTCCGCCGCCAGCTCGGCATTGAGGGCTTCGGTCCGGGCGAGCGCGTCGATCGCCGCATCGAGCGCGCGGTCGCAGGCCAGGGTGCGGCTCTCCGTCAGCGGAAAGACCGCGAGCAGGCCGTCGCCCATGAACTTCAGGATATCGCCGTGGCGTTCCTGGATCGCGGCGCCGATTCGCTCGAACCAGCGATTGAGCAGGGTGACGATGCGGCCCCGCGCGCTGCTGTCCGTCATCGCCGTGAAATTGCGCAGATCGCAGATCAGCATCGCCGCCTCGATGGTGGTGACGTCGCCGCGTTCGATCTGGCCGCTGTAGACCCGTTCAGCCGGCACCCGCCCGAGATAGTGCGCCAGCAGGTCCAGCGCGATGTGCCGCAGCACCCAGCGCTCGGCGAAGGGCGACCAGATTCGCGCCGCCGTCGTCAGCTGCGCCAGCTGAAGCGCGGTAAAACCGCCGGGCTGGCGGGTGGCGAAGCTGAGCGTCGACGTGCGGCTGGCGTCCTGAAAGGGCAGGGGCATGACGAAATAGTCGGTGACTCCATCACCGGAGAGGCGCTGGATCACCTCCATGTCCGGCATCGGGTCGGCTGCGCGCCAGCGAAACGGCCGGTTCGTGGTATCCACGATGAAAATCGGGCTCTTGAGATAGTCCTCGCGTGTCGCGACTCCCGCGCGGTCGATCTCGGTGCGGCGCAGGTCGCCGGCGAGCCAGATCAGCTGCGAGCCGCTGAGCTCGGGGTTGAGCACCTCGAGGCCGAGGGTCGAGCGCCAGAGCGGCGCGATCCAGCGATCGACGCGTGCGCAGAACCCGGCGAAGAGCTGGTGGAAATCCAGCGCGCCAATGTTGTTGAGCGGCCGGTCCGCCGCGTCGAGGCCGGTCTCGCCCAGCGCGCTCGTCGCCAGCCAGGCGGCAAGCCGTCCGAACACCGCGTCGCTCCCGCTCTCGCCGTCCGCTGGAGTCATCGTCCGCACCCCGCCATTCATCTTTCATTCACCATGGTAACGGGCGCCGCTGCGACCGCAAGCGGTGACGAGGCCGTGACTGCGGCCACCCGCCGCATGCGCGCGCGCCCGTCGTCAGTCAGGCGTCATGGCCGTCATGTTTCTCTCGCCGCGTCGCGATTGACCCCCAATACGGAGAAATACAGATGACGTCCAAGACCACGATCCTCAGCGCCTCCGCCCTGGTGCTGGCCGCGAGCGCCTGGCTCGGCGCCGCCGGTCCGGCGCTCGCCGACAACGACGAGCTGAAATGCACCCAGGCCGCGAAGTCCGCCTGGATGAGCGAGGACGCCACCAAGGACCTGCTGCTGCAGCAGGGCTACAAGGAAGTGCGCAAGATCAAGGTGACCGAAGGCCAGTGCTACGAGGTCTACGGCATCGATGCGCAGGGCGAGAAGGTCGAAGTCTATCTCGATCCGACCAACGGCAGTATCATGGCCAAGGAGGACTGAGATGGCGATGGAAGACGCGGTCGCGAGGAACCGGTTCGGCAATGCCGCCGATGCGTCGCTCCCCCCGGCGGCAGATTCGGCCAAGGCGCGGATCTGGGACCCCTTCGTCCGCGTCTTCCATTGGCTGCTCGCCGCCGGCTTCATCGTGAACTATTTCGAGCTGGTGCGCGCAGGCAAGAGCGCGCACCAGATCGTCGGCTATGTGATGCTCGGCCTGGTAGCTGCGCGGGTGGTCTGGGGCCTGTTCGGTCCCCGCCACGCCCGCTTTTCGGATTTCGTGCGCGCGCCGCGCCAGGTCGCTGGCTATCTCCTGCGGATGGTCCGGCATCGCGACGAGCGCCATCTCGGCCATAACCCGGCCGGCGGCGTCATGGTTCTGGCGCTGCTTGCGTCCGTGCTGCTCACCGGGCTGACCGGGTGGCTCAGCACGACCGACTGGTTCTTCGGCAGTGATTTCATGGAAGAAGCGCATGAGGTGGCGGCCAACGCCATGCTGGCGCTGGTCATCCTGCATGTCCTGGGGGTGATCCATGCCAGTTGGCGGCACCGCGAGAATCTGGTTCTATCCATGGTGACCGGCCGCAAGCGTGCGCCGGAGGCGGAACCGCAAACCCATCATGCGCCTGCTGATCGTCGAGGATGAGCCCACCTTGGGCGAGCTGCTGCGCCGCAATCTCGCGGCCCGCGGCTTCGCCGTCGATCTGGCACCGAGCAAGGCGGAGGCGATCGCCTTTCTTGATGCGGAGGAATACGACGCCGTGCTGCTTGACCGCGGCCTGGGCGATGGCGACGGCATGTCGCTGGTCGGCCATATCCGGGGCAGGGGCTCCGAGGCCGGCATCCTGATCCTGACCGCGCGCGATGCGCCCGCCGACCGCATCGCCGGCCTCGACGCCGGCGCCGACGACTATATCGTCAAGCCGTTCGACATGGACGAGCTGATCGCGCGCGTGCGCGCCGTCCTGCGCCGGCCGGGCAAGCGGCTGTCGACCGTGCTGGAGGTTGCCAATCTCAGGTTCGATGCGGCCCAGCGCCGCGCCTACGTCGCCGAGCAGCCGCTCGATTTGTCGCGCCAGGAAGCGGCGCTGCTCGATCTTCTGATGCGCAAGGAAGGCGCCGTGGTGCGCCGCGACGAGATCCAGCGCAGCCTCTACAATTTCGACGACGAGGTGACGCCCAACGCGGTGGACGCGGCGATCTCCCGCCTGCGCAAGAAGCTGCGCGGTGCCGGAGCGGCGGTGGAGATCGCGGTGCTGCGCGGCGTGGGGTGCATGCTGGAGGCGAAGCGGCAGGACCTTGCCGCGGCCGCCGCGCCGCCGCGATGAGTGCCTTTGGCGCCATCGGCCGGCGCGACTGGCTGGTCATGCTGGGCGTCGCGCTGATCGGACTGGCGGCGCTGTTCGGCGGCTGGTGGCTGGCGGAACTGCGCATCCGCGACACGGTGCGCGGCCATGTGATCTCGGTGGCGGAGCGCGTGACCGAAGCGGCCGCCGAGATCCTCGATCCAAGCGATCCCGGCAGCACGATCGGCCGCAATCCGGAAGTGCGTGCCGCCGTCCTGCGCCTGCTGGAGCGTACATCGGGCGTGGTGCGCGTGGTGGCCTTCGACCGGAACCGCGTCGTCTGGCTGGATTCGGCCGGCGTGTCCGCGGGCATGGAATATGACGGCGCCGATGTCGGCGAGGTCTTCGACCACAATGCGCCGCTCACCCTCCTGCATCTCTCGGGCGACGAGTACCACGTTCTCGGCTCTTCAGCGGACGAAGGCGCCATCGCCGAGATCTATGTGCCGGTCCGGCGCAACGGCGAGGTCGTCGGCGCCTTCGAGCTCTATATCGATGCCACCGACAATCTGGCCCAGGCGGTCCGCGTCGCCCGCATCGCCTATGCGGTGTTCGCCGGCACCATTCTGGCGGCGATCGCCGCCATCCTGGTCCTGGTCTGGCGCTCGCTCAGCCGGCGCCGGCGGGATTTTATCGCCATCGACGAGCTGCGGCGCAAGGCGGAGGCCGTGTCGGAGGAGCTGGCCGATGCCAACCGGCGGCAGCAGCGCTTCAATGCCGATGCCGCGCACGAGTTGAGGACGCCGCTCGCCATCCTGCGCGCGCGGCTCGACGCCATGCGCCCGGACGCCGACGTGCAGGCGCTGAAGGAGGATGTCGACCGGATGATCCGGCAGGTGCAGCTGCTGCTGGAACTGGCGCGCACCGAATCCGCCGAGCCGCACCCGCTGGCGGAGCTCGACCTGAGCGCGCTGGCGCAGGATATGGCGGCGCGGCTCTATCCCGTGGCCCGCCGCATGGGTCGCGACCTCGTCGTCGAGGCGCCCGAAAGCGCCGTCAAGATCGCGGGGGACCCGGCCCTCATCGACAGCGCCCTGCGCAACCTGATCGAGAACGCGTTGCGCGTTTCGCCCTTGGGCCAGGCGGTGCGCCTGGTGGTCACGGATTCGCCTCCGCGTGTCGCCGTTGCCGATCACGGGCCGGGCCTCGATTCCGCGGAGCTGGCGGGGTTGATGGAGCCGTTTCGCCGGGGCCCGCGCGGCGGTTCGGCGGGCCTGGGCCTCGCCATCGTGGCCGAAGCCGCCAAGCGCCTGAAGGCGAAGCTCGCCCTCGACCGCACGGACGACGCAGGCGGGGCCACTTTCTCGTTGACCTTCCCGCGCTAGGGCGGCTCTGCTGGTCGGATGGGGAGGTGATCCGATGAGACGCTTGCTCTTGGGCTTGATCGGCGGGTTGATCGGTGTCTGCCAGACGGTTGCCGTGAGCCACGCGGCCGATCCGCACTGCACCGATGCCGACAAGTCCACCTGGCTGCCGCCGGCTCAGGTGCAGCAGATGCTGAAGCAGCACGGCTTCTCGGATGTGGGCGCGGTCAAGACCAGCTCCGGCAATTGCTATGTCGTTCCGGCCACTGACAGCCAAGGGCGCAAGGTGAACCTCCATCTCGACCCGACGAACGGCGCGATCGAGAGCGTCGACGGCTAGCCTCGCATGCTCCGGAGTGGGCGCAGGGTCTCTTGAAGACGGGCCCTTTCTTCGGCTACCAGGCGAGGGAGGTGGTCGCCGGACTGGTCTGGAAGAAGGCGCTACACGGCCGCGGTCGAGCGCGGCGGTGGTCCGCCGTCCGACGCAACCGCCATGCCTGCCGCCGGCGGCTGGCCCACCTGTATCGCCCTCGGCTCGCAGCGCTCGGGCGGAAAGGTGACCGTCGCGGTCGTGCCCTTGCCGAGTTCGCTCTCCAGCTCGAAACGCCCGCCGTGCAACTCGGCCATCGACGTGACCAGCGGCAGCCCCAGGCCGACGCCCTCATGCGTGCGGGCATAGGCGCCTTCGACCTGCTCGAAGGGCATCAAGACGCGCTTCAGGTCCTCCCCGCTGATGCCGATGCCCTGGTCGGATACGCTGAACCGCATGCTGTTGTCGCCGGTCCGCGCCACGGCGATCGCGACGCGGCCCTTGCGCGGGCTGAACTTGATGGCGTTGGAAAGCAGGTTGACCAGGATCTGCATGACCATCCTGCGGTCGGCGCGCAGCAGGCCGGCATCCGGCGCGACCGCGACGTCCACCGCGATGCCCGTCGCCTGCATGCGGCCCATCAGCAGGTTGATGGCCGAGCGGCAAACCTGCAGCGGCTCGAACAGCTCCTCCGCCATTCGCCGGTCTCCCGCTTCGATCGAGGAGATGTCGAGGATGTCGTTGATGATGCCCAGCAGGTGCCGGGCGCTGTCGTGAATGCCCTGCGAGTAGTCGAGATAGCGCTCGGACCCCAGCGGCCCGAACATCTCGGACTTGATGATCTCGGAGAAGCCGAGCACCGCGTTCAGCGGCGTCCGCAATTCGTGGCTCATGTTGGCGAGGAAGTGGGTCTTGCTCCGGTTGGCCGCCTCGGCCTGGTCGCGGGCGGTGCTGATCTCGTTCTCGCGGCGGCGGATCTGGGTCACGTCATGCAGAATGGCGACGCAGGTTCCGGCGGGTTCCCCCGGGATCGAGCGGAGGGTGACCTCGACGATCCGCTCGCCGCCCCCGGGCAGCGGCAGGCCGAGTTCGGCGGGGCCCTTCTGGTCGTAGGCGTCGACATCCAGGCCGGAGGGCAGCACCGGCGAAACCGGGCCGACGGCGCGGCAGAAATCCAGGCCCACCAGCTGGTCCGGCGTCTTGCCCAGGATGTGCTCGGCGGCGGGGTTGACCGACCTGATGCAGCCGTCGCTGTCGGCGATGACGATTCCGTCATGCGTGGCATCGACGACCCGGCGCATCAGGCTGTTGGTGCGCGACAGCAGGACGGATTGCGCGATCAGCCGGAGATCCAGGTCGCGCAGCCGGCCGAGGATGCGCGCCTCGAACGCCGCCGCGACCGCGATCAGGCCGGGCAGGCTGTCGAACATCAGGGGCACGGTCATCTGGATCGCGAGCGGCGCGACAAGCACGAACGTGATCATCCCGCCGGCGACGAGATAGCCGGTGAGGAGCCGGCCGCGGCGGTTGAGACGCAGGATCGCGACATAGACGGTGATCGCCGCGGCGAACACGATCCACGGCGATACCCGCCGCAGGTCGCGGCCCTGCAGCAGCGATTCGGTGGCGAGCGCCTGCAGCATCACGCCCGGGACAATGCCCTCGACCGGAGTCGCGAGCTGGTCGCCCAGCTCGAGCGCGGTGGCGCCGATCAGCACGCTCTTGTCCCTGAAAACCTCCGGATCGAAGGCGCCGTTCAGCACGTCGATGAAGGACACGGTCGTCAGCCGATCGGCGCGGATGCCGAAGTCGATGTAGAAGACGCCCGTATCGAAGGCCTCCTTGCGCAGGCCGGCACGGTCCGCGAGGGCGGTCGGCAATGCCGGAACGCTCCGGCCGGCCCAGGCCGACTGGTGGGCCATGCGGCGCACGATCCCGTCGCCGTCCGGCATGACATTGACCGAGGCGATCCGTGCATGGCCGAGCAGCGCCGGCAACGGCGCGGTTGCGATCATGTGCGCGGGATCGCCGTTGCCCGGCTGCTCGAACACCGGAAGGATCAGCCGCTCGCCGGCGCGCGCAGCGGCGTCCGCCAGCGCCTGGTCATCCGCCGGCGTCGAGGGCGTGCTGAAATCGACGTCGATTGCGATCTGCTTTGCGCCGCCGGCCAGGATCGTCTCGATGGCCTGGGCGTGCAGCCGCCGGGGCCAGGGCCAGACCGGCGTGGCCTGCAGGCTTCGCGCGTCGATCGCCACCACGACGATCTCGCCGCTCGGCTCCGAGCCGGCAAGCCGGAAGCGCAGATCGGCAAGATGCCGCTCCGCGAACTGGAACCCACCGGAGAGATAGATCGCGCCGAGGGCGAGACCGATGATCCACCTGATGATCCACGACCGTTGCGGCCGATGCGAACTGCGGGGACGGGTCATGGTCCGGCATGGGATCGCAACGAACCCGGCAACCTGGCCTGCATGGCGACATCGCCAGGCCGATCCCGCAATCTGAGCGCCGCTGCCGGCGAGGCGGCATTCCTCCGGGTCGACATCAGTTCAACGCGCGCGTGTCTTGCCATGCCCGTTGCCGTTCCCGCCGCCGTTGCCGTTCCCGTTGCCGTTTCCGTTTCCGCTTCCGCCGCCGTTTCCGTTCCCGTTTCCGTTCCCGTTCCCGTTGCCGTTTCCGTTCCCGTTGCCGTTTCCGTTCCCGTTCCCGTTTCCGTTCCCGTTGCCGTTTCCGCTGCCGTTTCCGTTGCCGTTACCGTCGCCCGCGTCGGTGCCGCCGCCGCGATCAGGGTTACGGGCGCTGTCCGTCGTCGCGCTTGGTGCGGTCTCGGGCCGCGCGGCCGCGGTCTCGCTCGCGGTGGGCGCGACGCTGGGCGCATCGACGGACTGCTGCGTCGCCGTCGCCGTTTCGCCGATGGTGACGTCGACGCTTTTGCCGGATTTCATCGAGCGCACGCCGACCGTGCCCTCGGTGACCGAGACCTCGGAGGTTTCCTCGTCGGCGGTCACGGTGAATTGGGTGCCCTTCACCGTCGCGATGAGGTATTTCGTGGTTACGGAGAATGTCTGACCCTTGGCGCGCTTGCCCACTTGGGCCTCGACCGATCCGCTCTGGAGGTCGAGCGTGGTGCTGCCCGCGGCCGGGCCGTCGGTGCCGATCGTGACCTTGGTATCGGGGCTGATGCTGAGGACGTCGCGGCCATTGACCAGGACGACGCGCTGATTTGGTCCGGTCGAGATGACCTGCCCGGGCGCGATCGTCGTGCCGACCGCGAGCGGGGCGGTGTCCGGCATCGGAAGCGATGCGTCGATGCCCACCTGCTCGTCGACCGAGACGGATTTGACGATCCAGGACAGGACGCTGTCTTGGGATTGCGCCGACTGCGGGGCCTGGAGCATGCCAAGCGCCGTCATCGGCAGTGCCACCGCGGCAATGGCGATTGCCTTGCCGATGCACCGCCAAACGCGAGCCGCGTAAGGCCCCGACTGCTTGGGACCAGCCCACAGAGAATATGAAGCCATCATGACCGCCACCGCTGCCTACTCAAGCTCCCCCGCGCAGCCAGTTTACGGGGTTTGTCGTAGTGCGAAGTTAATGGCTTTGCGATCAGGCTATACTATAGTGTGCGTTTCGGAGATTTTCCCCGGAACCTATCCGGATGCACCCGCGAAGGTGGCGCGCCGCCCTATCGCGTCCGTCGCCGCAGCGCCCGGCCGGGCCGGGCGCCGGTGGAATTGCCGTCGCGCCAGACCGCCTGGCCGTTGACCCAGACGGTATGGATGCCGGCGGCCGGCTGCTTGGGGTCTTCGAAGGTGGCGCGGTCCTTCACATTCTTCGGATCGAACAGCACCAGATCGGCGGCGTAGGTCTGCATCAGCCGGCCCCGTCCGGCGAGGCCGAAGCGCTCCGCCGAGAGCGAGGTCATGCGCCGGATCGCCTCCTCCATCGGGAACAGGTGCTCGTCGCGCGCATAATGCCCAAGCACGCGCGGGAAGCTGCCCCACAGCCGCGGGTGCGGATGCGCGTCATGCGGCAGGCCGTCCGAGCCAATCATGGTGTGGGGGTAGCTCAGGATGCGCCGCACGTCGGCCTCGTCCATGGCGAAGTAGACTGCGCCCGCCGGCTGCAGGCGTTTCGCCGCCTCCTCCTGCGAACAGTTCCACTCCGTTGCGATCTTCTCCAGCATCCGTCCCGTCATCTCCGGATGCGGAACCGACCACGTCACCATCACCTTCGGCGCCTCGTCGACCCACTCGGCCTTCAGCACGGTGGAGGAGGCGGAATAGGGATAGGCGTCGAGGCCGAGCGGCTGCTGGCGCCGTTGCGCGTCGAACTTGGCGAGCGTCTCCACCGAGCGGCCGAAATTCGCTTTGCCGTGCACCTTGAAATGCGAGATCACCACCGGCACCTCGGCGGATCTGCCGATGGCGAAGGCCTCGTCCATCGCCTCGGTGACGCGCTCTTCCTCGTTGCGCATATGCGTGGTGTGGATCGCCCCCGCGGCTTTCAACAGCGCGGCCAGGGCCTGCACCTCCGCCGTCTCGCACTTCACCGCGGGAGCGTAGGCGAGCCCGGTGGACAGGCCGATGGCGCCGGCGTCCAGCGCCTCGCGCAGCTTCGCCTGCATGGCTGCGATCTCGTCCGCCGTCGCCGGCCGGTCGAGATCGTCCATCACGCCGACGCGCAAAGTGGAATGGCCCACGAGGCAGGCGGCATTGACGGCGGGCGGCTGGCGGTCGAGCGCCTCGAGATAGGCGGAAAAGCTGGGATAGCGGTAATCCTCGCGCGTGCCGAGCAGGTCGAGCGGCGGCGGCGGCGCGCCCCGCAGGCTGAGCGGCGCCAGCGAGATGCCGCAATTGCCGGTCACCACCGTGGTGACCCCCTGGCTGGTCTTCGCCGCCATATCGCCGGCGAGCAGCGCGCGGTCATCATGGGTGTGCACGTCGATGAACCCCGGCGCCAGCGCCAGGCCATGCGCATCGATCACCTCGCGGCCGTGCCACCCGCGCAAATCGCCGATCACCGTGATCTGCCCATCGGTCACGGCCAGGTCGCCGACCGTCGGCGGCGTCCCGCTGCCGTCGAACAGCAGCGCGCGCTGGATCAACAGATCGCAGGTCGATGGATCGGTCATGCTCAGGTCAGCCCTCCGCCGACAGGATCACGAAAATCTTCTTCACGTCGCGCCGCGAGCGCCAGCCGAGCGGCGCGCCCTTGGGCACGAAGATCGTTTCCCCGGCATAGAAACCCTGCTCGCCGCCGGCATCGTCGGTGAGATCGACCTGACCTTCGAGGAAGTGCATCAGCTCGTAGCGCGGGAACGGCGTGGCCTTGCGGTCATAGGCCGTCGCCGACCACAACCCGACGGTGAACTGGCCGCTGGCATCGGTATAGGCGACATGCTCGGCGCAGCGCGGCTCCGGCCCGCTCAGCAGCGACGGGTCCGGCCCGCCGCAAGGCTCCATGCGGGCCTGCAGATCGAGCTTCACCACGTGATTGGCCGCCGGCTTGCCCGGCGCCTTGGCGTTGGCGAAGGTGGCGAAAATCTTGCGCACGCGGCCCTCCTGCTTCCAGGCGCACTCGAGGCCGCGCGGGATCACGAAAGCCTCGCCGGCGGCGATGCTGGTGACCTGGCCGCCGGATTCCGTGATCGTCACGGCGCCGTCGAGGACCAGCCCGAACTCGTCGGCGTCATGGACCTTGGGCTTGCGCTCGAAGGCAGTGCTGCTCCACACGCCGACGGTGAGCCCGAGCTTGGGCGCGTTGAAGTAGTGCCGCCCGTGCTGGATCGGCGTACCCGAGACCAGCTCGCTTGCGGGAAGGGCGGGCCAATCGTCAAGCCCCTCGCCGCGCGCATGGGCGAAGATTCGCATCGATCGGGCTGAGGCCATGGCCATATCCTTCCTCAGGTACTGGGTTTCACGTCAATCGTAACGACAATATAGCGCGCCCGGCGCAGCGGAGAGAACCGGCCGGCCGGCCGCGGAACGGCGCCGGTTTCAAGTCGACTCTTCCTGCGCCTGCGCCGGCGCGCGGTAGATGGCGACCAGGAACTGGTCCACCGCCCCGCTATCGCCGCCGAGCGGCAGAATCAACCGCTCCAGCAAAGAGGAAATCGCCGCCGTCGCGCAACTGTAGAATGTGCTGTAGACCGGCTGGCGGTGTTCCAGGCATTGCCGATAGGGCGCCAGCACGGTGTCGCGGTCCTCGGCCGGGATCACGTCATCCAGGAACAGGCCGGTATTGTCGCGGCCCTCGTAATAGACGATGCGGGTGCCGACCAGGCGGACGCGGAATCGCACCGTGCCTTGCGCCGGCACCGCCTCGACCACTTCGATATGGCCGATCCACGGTACCAGGCTCTCGGGCGGAAAGTCGCTGCGGCGCGGCAAGGCCCCGTCGCGGCAGCAAAGCTGCCAGCGCGCGCGGAGTGCCTCTAACTCCTTGCGGAGCGGCTGAGCCAAGTCTGCTTCCCCCGGAAACCACGCCGCGGCGCCCCCGATGCCGACAGTTCGTTGCTCTGAACGAACGAATCGACACCCAGCCGCGCGGCGACAGGCTAGCGCCGAACGCGCGCCTTGGCATCGGTCTTTTCCGTGAGCCGGTTAGAAGTTCGGCACGGTTCCCGCGCGGCCTGTGCGGGGGCTGGGCGCGGGAACCGTGCCGTGGGCGCGGAGGCCGGCTCAGCGCTGGGCTGAGTGGGGTGGGGGCCGCCGGACCTGCGATCTCCGCCGTCGGGGGATGGGGGGAGACCGCACTAGGGAGAAGCCGCTATCGCCGCGCCACGCCTGGATGGGCGCGACGATAGCGCCGGATGCTTACGATTGGCCGATCTGCACCGCGACAAACCGGTCATTGCCGTCGCGTGCGATCAGCAGCACCGCGACGTCGCGCTTGTCCTTGCGGGCCTGATCGAGCGCGCGGCCGACCTCGTCGGCATTGGCGACGTTGCGATTGTTGACGCGCTCGATGACATCGCCGGGGCGCACACCCTGTTGCGCCAGCACGCCGTTGGGGTCGAGGTCGGCGATCACCACGCCGGCGGCGTCGTCAGGCAGGTCGAACTGCGCGCGGGTGCGCTCATCGATCGGCGCCAGGGTCGCGCCGAGCTGGGCGACCGCACCGTGGCCGACGTCGCCAGTGCCGGTCGGGGCGGCGGCGCTGGCGACGTCTTCGGTGAGCGGGGCGATGGTCACGCTGACGGTCTGAGCCGCGCCGTCGCGCCAGATCTTGACCGGAACGGTAGAGCCGCTTGCCGTCTCGGCGACGACGCGCGACAGGTCCTTGGGCGCAGCGATCGGGCGTCCGGCAAAGTCGAGCACCACGTCGCCGGCCTTGAAGCCGGCCGCCGCCGCCGGGCTGTCCGGCTGCACCGAGGAGACCAGCGCGCCGTCGGTCGTGTCGAGGCCGAGACCGCGGCTGAGATCCGGCGTCAGCGCCTGGATGGCGACGCCGAGCCAGCCGCGATCGACGCGGCCCTGCGATTTGAGCTCGGCGATGATCGGCTTGGCGAGGTTGGAGGGAATCGCGAAGCCGATGCCGACCGAGCCGCCGCTGGGCGAGAAGATGGCCGTGTTGATGCCGATCACCTCGCCGTCGACGGAGAAGGCCGGGCCGCCGGAATTGCCCTGGTTGATCGCGGCATCGATCTGCAGGAAGTCGTCATACGGGCCTTCGTGGATGTCGCGGCCGCGGGCCGAGACGATGCCGGCGGTGACCGTGCCGCCGAGGCCGAAGGGATTGCCGACCGCCATCACCCAGTCGCCGATCCGCATCTTGTCGGAATCGCCGAAGGAGACGTGCGGCAGCTCGGTCTTGGCCTCGACCTTGAGCAGCGCCAGGTCGGTCTTCGGGTCGGCGCCGATCAGCTTGGCCGGATATTCGGTGCCGTCGGTCAGCGTCACCTCGATGTCCTTGGCGGCGTCGATGACGTGGTTGTTGGTCACCACATAGCCGCTGGCATCGATGATGAAGCCGGAGCCGAGCGAGGTCACCTTGCGCGGGTTCTGCTGCTGGTGGGGCTGCTGGTTCTGGAACGGCTTGAAGAAGTCCTCGAAGGGCGAGCCCTCGGGGAAGGCGAAGGGCATCTGCTGGCCGCCGGCCTGCTCGACCTCATGGGTCGAGGAGATGTTGACCACCGCCGGGGACACCCTGGCGGCGAGGTCGGCGAAGCTGTCGGGGGGTGTGGTCGCCTGGCTGGGCGCGGCGACGGAAAGGCCGAGGAGGAACACGGCCGCTCCGCCGCCGACGACCCGGGCAGCTACCCGTCCGGGTCGGGACCGGACGGGACGGTTGATCTGTCTGCGAACGAACTCTTTGGTAACGAGGCTACGCATCTGCTTCTGCTCCGAATTCCAAGCGCGGCTTCCGGGGCGCTCGGGCAGTCGGGGTGCCCGAGCTCGATCGGTGGGCGCTGATCCATGGCCTGAAAGATGGCCCCTTCCCGTAACGGGCAAGTGTCGCCGGGGGCGGTTTTTGGCAACGAATTGCGACGGCGGGGGCGCCTGTTACAATTCGTTACGAGCCGACGATTTGCCGTCTCGATCCGATCCGGCCACGTTGCCCGGCCCCACTGGAATCAAGGGCTTGGCCGGCCCATCTTGTGCCGTCCCGCGGCCGCCCTGGGGCGGTGGCCACGATTGGTTAACGTGAACCGTGATATGCGGCAGGGGAGCCCGCCTGCCGGGGAAGAGAACGGTCGAATGGAACGCACCCCCCATATCCTGGTGGTCGACGATGACCGGGAGATCCGCAATCTCCTGTCGAAGTTCCTCACCAAGAACGGCCTCAGGGTCAGCCTTGCCGCCGATGGCCGCGAGATGCGCAGGGTCCTGGCCGAGGCCAAGATCGACCTCATCGTTCTCGACATCATGATGCCGGGTGAATCCGGCCTGACTTTGTGCGGACAGCTGCGCGCCACCAGCTCGACGCCGATACTGATGCTGACCGCCGTGGGCGAGGAAACCGATCGCATCATCGGCCTGGAGATGGGCGCCGACGACTACATGCCGAAACCGTTCAATCCGCGCGAACTGCTGGCACGCATCCGCGCCATCCTGCGCCGCACCGAGGATCGCGCCGCGGCGGTGGTGGCGGCGGAGGCGGAGAGCGACCCTGTCTTCGCCTTCGACGGCTGGCAGCTGCAACCCGCGCGCCGCCAGCTGCTTGACCCCGCCGGCCAGCCGGTCGATCTCACCGGCGGCGAGTTCGACCTGCTGGTGACCCTGGTCGAGCGGCCGCAGCGTGTGCTCAGCCGCGACCGCCTGCTCGATCTGACCAAGGGCCGCGCGGCCTCGCTGTTCGACCGCTCGATCGACGTGCAGATCGGCCGGCTGCGGCGCAAGCTGGAGAATGCGGCGGCCGGCTCAGGCGGCCTGATCGCCACCGTGCGCGGCGGCGGCTACATGTTCACCGCCGCCGTCACCGGCGCGAAGCAGTCCGCCCGCGGCGAGAGCAGGGTTGAGGACGAGGCCGGGGAGGAGGCATGAACTTCATCCTCCGCCACCTGCTGCCGCAATCCATGCTCACCTGGTTTGCGCTGGTCTTGGCGGCGGGCATCTCGCTGTCGCTGGTCGCGGTCTCCGCGTTTCATGCGCTCAGCCGCGACGAGGCGGTGACCGCGCTCGAAGACCTGCGCGCCGCCGAGCGCATCGCCGCGGCGGCGCGGTTCCTCGACCATTCCTCGCCGATCCTGCGCCCGGTGATCGCCGAGTCCATCAGCGGCTCCTCGCTTTTCATCGTCGCCGCGAACCAGGGCCGCGTCGCCACCGCCACGCCGCCCGACGGCCGCACCCAGCGGCTGCACGACATCATCGCCGCGCGCATGCCCGACATGCGCTGGCGCGAGCTGCGCGTCGATTACGGCAAGGGCGCGGCGGACGGCGGCGAAACCGACACCATCCTGTCATGGCTGCCGAGCCTGTGGGATTCCGACCGCGCCAAGCGGGCCGACCAGCTCCTGTCGCTGCAGGAACGCGGCCAGGCCTTCTTCGTGTCCATGCAGCTGATGGACGGTACCTGGCTCAACTTCGCCTTCGCCTCCGTGCGCAGCCTGCCGCTCTCCTCCGTCTCGCATCTGCTGGTGCTCGGCATCGGCATCTCCGCGGTCCTGGTCTTCGGCGTCGCCGCGATGGGCCTGATCACCCGCCCGATCGACCGGCTGGCGACCGCGGCGGAGGAGTTCGGCCGCGGCGTGCTGCCCGAGGACGTGCCGGAGAGCGGTGTGCGCGAGGTGCAGCGCGCCGCCCGCGCCTTCAACGACATGCGCCGGCGCATCCGCCGCATGATCGAGGACCGCACGCAGATGATCGCCGCAATCTCGCACGACCTGCGGACGCCGATCACCCGGCTCAAGCTGCGCGCCGAATTCGTCGAGGATCCGGAGGAGCAGCAGAAGATGCTGGACGACCTCGACCAGATGGAGGCGATCATCCGCTCCACGCTCGCCTTCGCGCGCGAGGACAACGACGCCGAGCCGAGCGCCGAAATCGACCTGGCGACGATGCTGCGCGAGATCGCCGAAAGCCACCCGCCGGCCCTGGTGCGCGTCCCCGAGGGCGCTGCCGTCCTGCGTGGCCGGCCGGTGGCGCTGCGGCGCTGCTTCAACAACCTGGTCGAGAACGCGGTGCGCTACGGCCATGCCGCCGACATCGCGATCCACGACCAGCCGGATTCGCTGACCGTGACCATCGACGACCAGGGGCCGGGCATTCCCGCGGACCGTATCGCCGACGTGTTCCGTCCCTTTGTCCGCCTCGAGGAATCCCGCAACCGCGAATCCGGCGGGGCGGGCCTCGGCCTCGCCATCGCGCGCTCGGTGGTGCTGGCCCATGGCGGCACCATCGAGCTCATCAACCGCGAAGAAGGCGGCTTGCGCACGACGGTGCGCCTGCCCAAGGCGCGCCAGGAGGGCTGACAAACGAATCGCCCCCGCGCTGGCGGCGCGGGGGCGGAGCCGCTGCCGCGTTTCCGCGGCATGTCGGGCGCGAAAGGTCAGCCCTTCACCTCCGGCGTGACGCCGATCAGCTTCAGGGCCTGGTCGAGCTTCTTGATGCCCGCCGGCGCCTTGTTCGCCAGGCAGAGGGTGCGGCCCTCGTCGCGCAGCTTGGCCGCCTCGCCGAACGTCTTCAGGCTCTTGTGGCTCTGTTCGACCCGGCTGAATTGCTGCTCCAGCGTGGTGCACTGCGCCGACGGCGTCGACGCCGCGAGATGGTGCATTTCGGCCGGCTTGGCCGGTGTCGGCGTGGCGGTGCTGGCGGCCAGCGCCATGGGCGCGCCGAGCAGGGCAAGGGCGGCCGCGGCAATCAGGGTCTTGTTCATGATCGTCTCCATCGAAGCGACATCTGGATGAGCTTCCGCCCGTGGCGGCAAGCGTCGGCGTGGATGTCGATGCGCGTCGGCGGGCGGGACCATCGCGCCGCCGCGTAACGGGCCGATGTCGGAGGCGCCGCGCCGCGTAACAAAACTTGGCGCGGCGCGGCGGCGTCATTGAATGTGACCCGCGGGAACGGCCGCGGCGGCGGCGGGTTCAGGGTTCGGGAGCGCCGCCGTGGGGCTTCGTCATGTTGCCGTCAGAATGATGACCGCGCGGCCCGGCGAATTCCGGCCGCATCAATGGATCGTGATTGGTGGCCGATGCCGCTTCGGCGTAGCGAGAAAGCCGCTGCTGCGCCTCTGTAATCCGCGAAGAGGGAACCATGCCGCAAGCCGCCTTGCGCGTCATCGAGAACGATCCGCCGACCATTCTCGCGATCGGCACCGCCGTGCCGCCGTTCGTGATGGAGCAGCGGGAACTGGCCGCGCTGGCGCCGCGCATGTTCGATCCGCAGCGTTCCGAGGTCGATCGGCTGATGCCGGTCTTCGAACATGCCGGCATCGCCACCCGCCATTCCTGCGTGCCGCTCGACTGGTATCTCGCGCCGCATGGCTGGCGCGAGCGCAACGCGCTCTATATCGAGCACGCCGTGGAGCTGCTGAGCCGCGCCGCCGGAGCGGCGCTGGCCGAGGCCGGGCGCCGGCCCGGCGACATCGCGGCGGTGGTCGTCGCCTCCACCACCGGAATCGCCACCCCCAGCCTCGACGCGCTGCTGATGAATCGCCTCGGCCTGGACCCGGAGGTCATCCGGTTGCCGATCTTCGGCCTTGGCTGCGCCGGTGGCGTCGCCGGCCTGAGCCATGCGGCGGCGCTGGCGCGCACCCTGCCCGAGGGCGACGTGCTGTTCCTCGCGGTGGAACTCTGCGCGCTCACCTTTCGCCAGGGCGACATGAGCAACAGCAACATCATCGCCGCCGCCCTGTTCGGCGACGGCGCCGCCGCGATGGTGATCGGCCGGCCCGGCTCGGCGGGGGCGCGACTCGGCGCCTCGGGCATGCGGACCTGGCCCGACACGCTGGGCGTCATGGGCTGGCAGGTCGAGGATGACGGTTTCGGCGTTCTGTTCACCCGCGACATCCCCTATGTGGTGCGCTCCCGGCTGCGCGAGGCGGTCGTGGCCTTCCTGGCGCGCCACGACCTGGCGCGGCGGGATCTCGCCGGCTTCGTCTGCCATCCGGGCGGCGTGAAGGTGTTGGAAGCCCTGGAAGAGGTGTTCGACCTGCCGCCGGGCGGCTTGCAGGCGGAGCGGGAAACCCTGCGCGACCACGGCAACATGTCCGCCGTCACCGTGCTCTTCGTGCTGCACCGGATGATGCAGCAGGGCCTGGCGGGCCGCCACCTGATGTCGGCCCTCGGCCCCGGCTTCAGCGCCGCCTTCCAGGTGATTGAAGCGTAGCCGACGTCAGGTTATGACAAAGGCGGCCGCCTTACCGGAATCGTCGTCGACGCAGAGATGAGCGAGGCGCAAAGCCTGTCATACGATCAGATCCTTGCCGCTGTCCTGCTCGCCTATGTGACCTTGGAGCGGCTGCTCGAACTGGTGCTCGCGCGGCGCAACACGCGGGCGCTGTTCGCCGAGGGCGCGTATGAAGTCGGGCGCGGGCACTATCCGCTGCTGGTCGGGCTGCACGTCGTTTGGCTGCTGAGCCTGTGGGCGCTGCTGGCTGCGGGCGAAGCGCGACTGGCCCCCGCGGCGGCGCTTGCCTATGTCACGGTGCAGGTGTTGCGGCTCTGGACCGTGTCGAGCCTTGGCCGCTACTGGACCACGCGCATCGTGGTGGCGCCGCGTGCGCCGCTGGTGCGCAGCGGGCCGTATCGCTTCCTCCGCCATCCGAATTATCTCGTGGTGGTGCTGGAGATTGCGCTCCTGCCGCTGGCGCTTGGCTCCTGGGCGCTGGCGCTGGGATTCTCGATCGCCAATGCCGGTGCGCTGGTTTGGCGCATCCGGGTGGAGGAGGCCGCCCTGGCCGCCCGGCGCTAGATATTTCTTAATCATGTCGGCGCAGTCTGGTGCGTATCGCAAACCTCGCTCGATATCGCGCCATGTTCTACAGCCGACCCGCGCTTCCGCAATTGGGCCTCGACCTCGTCGAAGTCGACGGCGGACTTGGCCGGCCGTCGCAGTATCGCGGCCGCACCACGGACGGCCGCTCCGTCGTGCTCGGCTACGATCGCGGCCGGCTGTTCGTCGCCACCGAGGACGGCAAGGACGGCCTCGGCCGGGAGCTGTTCAGCGCCCAGATCGGCCCGCGCTTCAACGGCGACATGCTGCTGGAGCAGATCTGCGACCTCGCCGGCATCACGCTGCGCGGCGAGAAGCCGGTGCTCGACCCCGAGACCTGGCGCGACGCGGCCGAGCGCAGCTGGGTGCTCGACTGGTCCGGCAACACCACCTACTGGGTCGGCGATCTCCAGGTGACGGAAGAGGGCGGACGCCGGCTCGCCACGGAACTGGCGCGCGCGTTCCCCGATATGCGCATGCTCGAAGTCCATTGGGACTACAGCGGCTCGGAAGGCAAGCGGCGCTACCTGCCGCGCCGCGCGATTTCGCAATGCCACCGCGCCGCTTTGTTCGGCTTCGGCGCCGACGAGGCGAAGCTCGCCCGCATGCTGACGCGCGAGCATGTCGCCCTGGCCGAGCTCGACGAGGTCTTTGCGCAATATCTCGATTTCCAGTTCGAATGGGATCAGGTGGCGGATCACGCGCCGCCGCGGCTCAGGAGCGGGCGGCGGCTGGAGCTGCCGGAAACCACGCTGGGCGGCTCGCTCGAGACCCAGTTCCGCACCGGCGATGCGCACGGCGCGGAAATCACCGACCGCGTGCTGCGGGTCGTCCGCAGTTGCTTCTCCGCCTGGGTGGAGGAGGTCGACCTTGCGACCGGCGAGAGCCTGAGCGTGCGGCCCGCCGCCTGGCACAGCCACGATCTGCGCGACTGGTGCGCCGCCGCGCCCAACCGCTTCCTCGACTGCCGGAAGGACGCCACGGGCCGCGAGATCGGCCTGCGCGCCTCCGGCGCGCCATCTTGAAGGCGGGGGCCTGCAGCGCGCCGGCCTGACGCCGCCGAGTTCAAACACGAACGGCGGGACCTTGCGGCCCCGCCGTTGTCGTTTGCGCCTCTGGGCTCCGGCTTAGATGCCGAGCGCCGTCTTGGCCGGCACGTATTTGTAGCCGAGATCGTCGGCGACCGCCTTGTAGGTCACCTGGCCGGCATGGATGTTGAGGCCGTTGGCCAGGTGCGGGTCGTCGGCCAACGCTTTGTTGACGCCCTTGTTGGCCAGCGCCACGGCGAAGGGCAGGGTCGCGTTGTTGAGCGCGATGGTCGAGGTGCGGGCGACGGCGCCCGGCATGTTGGCGACGCAGTAATGCGTGACGTTGTCGACCACGTAGACCGGGTCGGCATGCGTCGTCGCATGGCTGGTCTCGAAGCAGCCGCCCTGGTCGATGGCGATGTCGACCACGACCGAGCCGGGGCGCATCTGCTTGATCATCTTGCGGGTGACCAGCTTCGGCGCCGCCGCGCCCGGCACCAGCACCGCGCCGATGACCAGGTCGGCGTTGATGACGTATTGCTCGATGGCGTCGACCGTCGAATAGATGGTGTTGAGGCTGGAGCCGAACACCTCGTCCAGCTCGCGCAGGCGATCGAGGTTCTTGTCGATGACGGTGACGATGGCTTCCATGCCCAGCGCCATGCGCACCGCATGGGTGCCGGAGATGCCGCCGCCGATGACGACGACGTTCGCCGCCTTCACGCCGGGCACGCCGCCCAGCAGGATGCCGGCGCCGCCCTGGGCCTTCTCCAGGTAATGCGCGCCGACCTGCACCGACATGCGCCCCGCCACTTCGGACATCGGCGCCAGCAGCGGCAGGCCGCCGCGCGCGGAGGTCACGGTCTCATAGGCGATGGCGGTGCAGCCGGACTTGATCAGGCCCTTGGTCTGCTCCGGATCGGGCGCCAGGTGCAGGTAGGTGTAGAGCAGCTGGCCCTTGCGCAGCATCTTGCACTCGTTGGCCTGCGGCTCCTTCACCTTCACGATCATGTCGGCCTTGGCGAAGACGTCCGAAGCCTTGGACGCGATGGTGGCGCCGGCCGCCTTGTAGGCGGCGTCGTCGAAGCCGATGCCGGCGCCGGCCTTGGTCTCGACCAGCACCTTGTGGCCGTGGTGGACCAATTCGCGCACCGAGGAGGGGATGAGCCCCACCCGGTATTCGTGATTCTTGATCTCCTTTGGCACGCCGATCAGCATTGGAAAGCACTCCCTCTTAAAGACTTGGTCGGCGGGTTTTCCCCGCCGACCGTTCGATGATTCCAGATGGGCGGTCCGGTCCGGACCGCATTTTTAGTCCAAGGTCTTCAGGACGCCCGAGAGGATGTCGAAGATCTGGTCGATATGGCTCTTCTGCACGATCAGCGGCGGCGACAGCGCGATGATGTCGCCGGTGGTGCGGATCAGCAGGCCCTTCTCATAGGCCTTCAGGAAGGCGGAGAAGGCGCGCGCCGTGGGCTTGCCCGGGATCGGCTCGAGCTCGATGCCGGCGATCAGGCCCATGTTGCGCAGGTCGATGACGTTCTTGATGCCCTTCAGCGCATGTACCGCGTCTTCCCAGTATTTGGAGAGACTGGCGCAATTCTCGAACAGGCCCTCTTCCTTGTAGATGTCGAGCGAGGCCAAGGCCGCGGCGCAAGCCACCGGATGCGCGGAGTAGGTGTAGCCGTGGAACAGCTCGATGGCGTTCTCCGCCGCGTTCTCCATGAAGGCGTCGTAGATGTGCTTGCGGGCGAAGACGGCGCCCATCGGCACCGCGCCGTTGGTCAGGCCCTTGGCGCAGGTGATCATGTCCGGCTGCACGCCGAAATGCTCGGCGGCGAAGGGCGAGCCGAGGCGGCCGAAGCCGGTGATGACCTCGTCGAAAATCAGCAGGATGCCGTGCTTGTCGCAGATCTGGCGGACCTTCTGCAGATAGCCCTTGGGCGGGATCAGCACGCCGGTGGAACCCGCCACGGGCTCGACGATGACTGCGGCGATGGTCGAGGCGTCATGCAGCGCGACGATGCGCTCCAGCTCGTCGGCCAGATGCGCGCCCCATTCCGGCTGGCCCTTGGAGAAGGCGTTCTTCTCCAGATTATGGGTGTGCGGCAGGTGGTCGACGCCGGCCAGCATCGGGCCGAAGAACTTGCGGTTGGCGACGATGCCGCCGACGGAGATGCCGCCGAAGCCGACGCCATGATAGCCGCGCTCGCGGCCGATCAGCCGCGTGCGGGCGCCCTGGCCCTTCACCCGGTGATAGGCCAGCGCGATCTTCAGCGCGGTGTCGACCGATTCCGAGCCGGAATTGGTGAAGAACACGTGGTCCAAATCGCCCGGCGCCAGATTGGTCAGGCGCGAGGCGAGCTCGAAAGCGGCCGGATGGCCCATCTGGAAGGCGGGCGCGTAGTCCATCTGCTGGATCTGCCTGGCGACCGCTTCCGAGATCTTCTTGCGGCCATGGCCGGCATTGCAGCACCACAGGCCTGCGGTGCCGTCGAGCACCTGGCGGCCCTCGATGGTGGTGTAGTGCATGTTCTCGGCGCCGACGAACAGGCGCGGCTTGGACTTGAACTGCCGGTTCGCGGTGAACGGCATCCAGAAGGCTTCGAGGTTGTTCGGGCTGGGGTCGAACGCGCTCGGCTGGAACGGCGCGGCGGCCGCTTTGGCGGTAGCGGACATGGGGGCAGGTCCTTGGCCAGTGATTGAACGGGTGTTTGAGATGGCCGCACCATAGCAATGTTCAACAAACCGAACAAGTGCGGCCAAATGTTCACAATTTAAGGCCAGTTGCGCCTTGATCTTGGGTACAGTCGTTCATTATATTGAGCGCCGAAGCTGAGGGGTGTTCAATGTCCATGACCGAGACAGGCGGGTTCGATCTGGGCGGGCGGCTGAAATCCCTACGCGAGGCCCATGCCCTGTCGCAGCGCGAACTGGCCAAGCGCGCCGGCGTCTCCAACGCCATCATTTCCATGATCGAGCAGAACCGGACCTCCCCCTCGGTCGGCATGCTGAAGAAGCTGCTGGACGGTTTTCCCATCTCGCTGGCCGAGTTCTTCGCCCTGCAGGAGGCGCCCAAGCCGCAGATCTTTTTTGCCGCGCGCGAGCTCGTGGAGCTTGCCGGCGGTCCGGTTTCCTACCGCCAGGTCGGCCGCGACATGACCGGCAAGGCGATCCAGCTGATGCACGAGCACTACGCGCCCGGCGCCGACACCGGCGAGCAGATGCTGACCCATGATTCGGAAGAGGGCGGCATCATCGTGCGCGGGCGCCTCGAGGTGACGGTCGGCGACCAGGTGAAGGTGCTCGGCGCCGGCGACGCCTATTACTTCGACAGCCGCATCCCGCACCGCTTCCGCAATCTCGGCGACGAGGAATGCGAAGTCGTCACCGCCAACTCGCCGCCGAGTTTCTAGGGTCCTTGCCGATCATGGTGCACGTCTCCCGCGAATCCCCGCGCCAGGACGAGGTCGTCGCACTCATCCGCCAGTCGGACGCGCTGATGCAGTCGCTCTATCCGGCGGAAAGCAATCACCTGGTCGATGTCGACAGCCTGGCGGGGGCGGAGGTGCATTTCCTCGTCGCGCGCGAGGATGGCCGCGCGCTCGGCTGTGGCGCCTTCGTGCTCGGAGAGCCGGGCCGGGCGGAGATGAAGCGCGTCTTCGTCGATCCGGCGGCGCGCGGCAAAGGCGTTGCGCGGTCGATCATGAAAGCGCTTGAGCGCGCGGCGGCCGACGCGGGTGTCACCCTGATGCAGCTTGAGACCGGCATCCACCAGGCGGAGGCGCTGTCGCTTTACCGGCGCTTCGGTTACATCGAGCGAGGTCCCTTTGGCGTCTACAAGCCGGATCCGCTCAGCATCTTCATGGAAAAGCGATTGGCCTGATAGCGAGCGGGCGCCGGAAAGATCCGGCGCCCGCCAAATTGAGGTGAAGTCGAACGCTCCACCCTAGATGACGGTGCCGCCCTTGCTGGTGCACTCATCAGCCGACGCGGTCGGCTGCCAGCCCTGGCCCTTGCAGGCGTTCTGGCCCTTGCACGAATTGTTGGCGCTCTTGCAGGCGCTCTGGCCCTTGCAGGCATTGATGCCGGCGCAGTGGACCTCGGCGGATTGGGCGGACTTGTCGTAACTGGCGCAGCCCGAAACCAGAAGCAGTGCTGCGGCTGCGGCCAGGGACGCCCCCGAGAACTTGCGAATATTGCTCATCGTCTCCTCGCTTGTCGATTGTCGCAGCCGGGTCAGCCTAAGGCCGCACTCGCCAGGCGGGAAAATCACCATTCTGTGAGAATGGGCGCGCGGGGCCCCTATGGCGTCTGCGAGGTCGGGCGGTGGAGCCCAGCGGGGAAACCGCTTCGCAGTTCTACCGATGAAGGGGTGAGCACGGACCCGGCGCCACGTCTTCGATCTCGCCGGGGATGGAGACCTTTGCCGCGGCGTCGAGAATGCTCCACAGATTGGCGTCGGGTCCCCGCACAGAGGGGGCCCGCGACGTCCACTGTTTGCTGTTCATATCGAGAATCTGGGCGGTCAACTCGTCGGGATTGGGACCGACGGGGACGCAGACTTCAATTGCACGATGCCCATAAAGGTTGATCTCCCGCCACTTCTTAGGCCACACAGCGGGCCAGGGGATGATCCGATCCGAGGGTTTGTCCTCGGGGAACAGGATGACCGTCATCTCTGTCGGTTGCCACGCCTGGGCATTCGGCAATTGAAGATGGAGCAGACGCTCGCAGAGCACCAGGAATCGTGGATCGGTCGCCGCGCGAAGGGCCGCCGTCCAGGGAGCATCCTCACCGCCGCTCCAAGAGCGGCACGGTGCGCCATAGGCCTGCAATCTCGAGAACGCGGACTTGTCGGGATCCCAGTGGTCAATGTTCGTAATGCCTATGTGGAGGGGCAGAGACACATCCTCATCGGTGATCTCGACATTCTCGAGCGCGGCATCCTTTGCTTCGGCCGCCAGTTCGAAGACAGCGCCGGGTGTCATCTGCGACCAGATGAAGTCTGGCACCTCCGTCGTTTCCTTTGGGCGGGGCTGTGCGAGGACGAGGCCGTTGTCATAGGCCACGAGCCGTACGTCGAGTGGCCAGGGACCGGGCATGACCCGATCAAACCATTCGGTGATCACCAGGACCGGCTTCGGCGGCGCGGCGGGCGGCGTGGCGCAGCCGGCCAGGAGCAGCAATGGAAATGCGAGCGGCAGGAGCCGCTGTGCAAGCCGCGTAACGACGGACCGTTGCGGGCTCAACTGTTCGGCAGCAGCACCCGCACGCCGGCGCGGCTGAGCGCGGCGGCGAGCTCGCCGTCCGGTGCCTGGTCGGTCACCAGCGTGTTGAGGTCACTGAGCGCGCCGGCCACCGCTAGGCTCGGCTGGTTGAACTTGCTATGGTCCATCAGGGCGACGCGGCGCCGCGCGCGGCCAAGGATGGCGCGCTTCACGATCGCCATGCCGGTCAGCGTCTCGTTCAGGCCGTCGACGGTGATGCCGCTGGAGCCAACGAAGGCCAGGTTGGCGTTGAACTGCTCCAGGAACTGCACCGTCTCCGGCCCCAGCACCGTGCCCTCGCGCGCATTCAGCGTGCCGGGGCAGAGGATGACGGTGATGCTCGGGTTATGCGCCAGCGCCACCGCCACATAGGGGCTCGGCGTCACCACGGTCATGTCCTTGGCGCTCGCCGCCAGCTGCTGGGCGAAATGCAGGATGGTCGAGCCGGATTCCAGCATCAGCACGTCGCCGGGCGCGGCGAGGCCGACCGCGAGCTTGGCGATCGTCTGGCGCTCCTCGCGCATCTGGTTGTGGCGCTCGTTCCAGGTCGGCTCGGCGCCGAAGGGGCGGGCGACCGCGCCGCCATAGGTGCGGTTGATGGCGCCGGCTTCGCCCAGCTCTGCGAGGTCGCGGCGGATCGTCTCGCCCGAGACGCCGAGTTCCTTCGCGAGCTCGGAGATGCGGATCGCGGTGTTCGCGCGCAGCTCCTGGAGGATGCGCTGCTGGCGGTCGGTCTTCTTGGTGGCGCGGCGCCTCATGTCCTATGTGCCCCCGACAGATTAAGCCCTGGCAGATTGAGCCCTGGCAGATTCGGCCCTGATCGATTCAACCCTGATGAACACAGCTCTTGCAAATTCAACTTCGGGCGAAACGCTCGCGGCGCACGGATCCGATGGCGCCGCGACGCGACCGAGCCGCGGGACTCAAGCCCCTGCCGATCGCTGCGCATGGGTAGCATGCCGCCCCGCCTTTGACGAGACGGGGCTTGTTTGACAAGACGGGGCTTGGCCGCCTAGGCGGCGGCGGGACTGACGATGTCGACCCCGGCCTGCCGCAGGGCGGCGCCCAGCGCGCCGGCGGGCGCCCGGTCGCTGACCAGGATATTGATCTCGCGCAGGGGGCAGACCAGCGCCAGGCTCTCGCGGTCGAACTTGCCGTGATCCAGCAGCGCCACGCGCCGCCGCGCGCGCGCCATCATCGCGCGCTTGACGGCGGTGATGCCGGGATGGGTTTCGTTGAGTCCCGCTTCGGTGATGCCGGTCGAGCCGATGAAGGCGGTGCTGGCGTGGAATTGCTGCAGATAGGCGACCGTCTCCGCGCCGATCGCCATGTTCTCGCGCGGATAGAGCGTGCCGGGGCAGACCACCACGGTGATGCCGGGATTCTGGCCCAACGTGGCCGCCACGCTGAGCGAGGGCGTGATCACGGTCAGGTCCTTGGCCTCGGCCGCCAGGCGGTTGGCGAAATGCAGCATGGTGGAGCCGCATTCGAGCATCAGGACGTCGCCGGGCTCGACCAGCTTCGCCGCCAGCTCGGCGATCACCGCACGCTCCTCGCGCATCTGGTCGTGCCGGTCGGTCCAATCCGGCTCCAGGCTGAACGGTTTTGCCACGGCGCCGCCATAGGTGCGGTTGACGACGCCCGCGTCGCCCAGCTCGGCGAGGTCGCGCCGGATGGTCTCGCCGGAGACGCCGAGCTCCCGCGCCAGATCGGAAATTCGCAGGGCGGCGTTCACGCGCAAGGTGTCCAGGATCCGCTTGTGGCGGGCCGATTTCTTTCTGGCGCGGCGGGTGAGTTCCATGAGCGGGCTTCCGGTATGCCACCGCGATCCGGCTGGCGCGGTGCAATGTGTAAGGTTCGTGACTGGAAAGTGGTTAGCACGGCTTTCGGGGCGTTGACGAGAAGACAGCCAACAACGATGACGGAACTTGCGCAAACTCGTGCGCCGGCCGCTGCCTTTGGTCCTAGGGTCGCAGCCGCATCGCCGGCAGGCGGCGCAAAAACGGATGATTTTGACACGGATGGCCAGTGGGCTGGGCGAGGCGGCTGGGCAGAAATGTGACACTTGGCAAGTCTAGCTCCTGTCATGCTTCCCGATGCCGGAGCACCTCCTTTCACACTCCGTTTTGCGTTTCTCCTCCGCTGGATTCCGCCTTGCCTAGCAAATGCTTAGGCAAGGCCCCCGCTTTGGAGGGCGTGGGGACTTCTGGCAATCCAGGCAGGATAGTGATAGAATTCACATTATATATTGCAATCTGTTGCCAATCACTCAGTATAGGCCCAGGTTCCTTGCGCCCGGCCCCGGCCAGTTGGATCGCTTCCGGCGGTCCGGGGCCGCCCCACCCGAGTCGCAGGCCGGCATCCGTATGGCCAGCATCGGCGCGCAGTCGCCGGATGACGCGCTGCGTCGAACCGATCCGCAAACCTGTCCCCAAGCAGAGAGACGATCGGACGGCGGGCCTCCGTCGCGTCAGACTGGCCCGGATCGATGTGCCCTCATCGACCGGGCCGTACTTTTTTTGCGGCGCGGCGGCCGACGGCGCCCCGGCAGCGTTGCACCGGCGCCCGGGCCGGGGGCAGAATCCGGTGGCGATGCGCGCGGCGCATGGCGCGAAGGCGGAGGAGCGGTGTCCGGCGGGTCCGCGATACAGGTCACCAGGCACGGCGGCGAGGCGCATTGCTGGGCGATGGCCTCGCGCCGGCCGGATGCGCGCCTGGCACCCTACGTGATCGACTATCAGGGCTATCGCGAATACGCGCCGGCGGCGCTGCGCCGCCTGCAGGCCCCCTTCGCCGGCATCCCGATGATCGTGACCTTCGGCCCGGCGATCGACATCATCAACGGCGATGCGCCGACCGTGCGCGCGACCCATCAGAGCTTCCTCGCCGGGCTGCACGACGTGCATGTCGTCACCGAGTTCCGCGGCGAACAGCGCGGCTTCCAGGTGAACTTCACCCTGCTCGGCGCCTATCGGTTGCTGCGCCTGACCATGTCGGAGATCGCCAATCGCTGCGTCGATTTGGGCGACCTGCTCGGTGCCGCCGCAGCGCAATTGAGCGAGCAGTTGCACGACGCTCCGGACTGGCCGGCCCGTTTCGACCTCATGGACCGCTTCCTGCTGCGGCGAATCGCCGAGGGCCGCGCCATGGCGCCGGATGTCGCCTGGGCGCTGCGCGGCCTGGAGGCGAGCCACGGCGCGCGCTCGATCGGATCGCTCACCCGCGCGCTGGGGTGCAGCCGCAGGCACCTGATCCAGCGGTTCCACGCCCAGGTCGGCCTCAGTCCCAAGGCGGTCGCCGGCATTCTGCGCTTCGCCCGCGCCGTCGACGGCCTCGGGGCGGCGGACGCGCAAGGCTGGGCCGATCTGGCGCTCTCCTGCGGCTACAGCGACCAGGCGCATTTCAGCCGCGATTTCCGCCGCTATGCGGGCCGCACGCCGAGCGAGTTCCGCGCCGCGCTGCTGCCAGCCGGCGGCGGCGTCGCGGGCTGAGCCCGCACGGTAAAATTCCTTCAAGACCGGCAACCTTGCGACGGCTAGCCTCGTTCCAATCAAGACGACAGACGAGGAGCGATGTCATGGCCCATAGAAGCGAAGCCGCAATCCCCAACATCTTCCCGGCCCTGAAATTCAAGGACGCGCCCAAGGCGATCGACTGGCTCGGCCGCGCCTTCGGCTTCGAGAAGCAGTTCGTGGTGCCTGGCGAGGATGGCGGCGTTGCCCATGCCCAACTGCGCCACGGCGCCGGCATGATCATGATGGGCTCGGCCGGCACGCTGGACCCGGCCAATCCCTGGACCACCGCACCCTTCGGAATCTACGTGGTGATCAAGGATATCGACGCGCATTACGCGCGCGCCATGGCGGCCGGGGCGAAGATCGAGCGGCCGCTCGCCGACACCCCCTATGGTGCGCGCGAATACTCCGCGCGTGATTGCGAAGGGCATCTGTGGAGCTTCGGCACCTATGACCCCTATGCGGATTCCTGAGAGGCGGTGCTTTTGACATGCAAGTGAAACGCATCGTCGCCAACATCGCGACGAAGGATGTTGATGCCGCCAAGCGCTTCTACGGAGACGTGCTTGGCCTCGAAGTGGTCATGGATCACGGATGGATCAAGACCTACGGCGCCGACACCAGGATGAGCGTGCAGATCGGAATCGCCAGCGAAGGCGGTTCGGGCACGCCGGTCCCGGATCTGTCGATCGAAGTGGACGACGTCGACGCCGCACTCGTGCGCCTGAGGAGGGCTGGCGTTGCCATCGAATATGGGCCTGCCGACGAGCCTTGGGGCGTGCGGCGCTTCTATGTGCGCGATCCCTTCGGCAAGCTGGTCAATATCCTCATGCACCTTTAGGCCCGGAGCGCACGCTGCACCGCCTGTTCCAGCGCGTTGAGGAAGGCGGTCCGGTCGCGTTGGGAGAAGGCCGGGCCGCCGCCCTTGATCTCGCCCATGTCGCGCAGCTGCGAGCTCAGCTCCCGCATCGCCAGCGCCGCGCCGATGCTGTTCATGGTGAATGGGCGGCCATTGTGCCCGATCGCCTGCGCGCCCGCCTTGAGGCAGCGATCGGCCAGCTGGATGTCGCCGGTGACGACGATGTCGCCGGGCGCCAGATGCGCGACGATCCAATTGTCGGCCGCATCGAAGGCATCGCCCACCAGCACGTTGCGGATCAGCGGATGCGCACCGGTCTTGAACCCGCGATTGCTGACCAGATGTGCGGTGATGCCGTGCCGCTCGACCACGCGGCGGATCTCGTCCTTCACCGGGCAGGCATCGGCATCGACGTAGATTTGGGGCACGGCGCCCATCCCTTGAAAATGAGGCGGTGATGATATACATTCGTGCAACGTATATCAATGGAGGTCCGCATGCAGGTGGCGAAATGGGGCAACAGCCTGGCTGTCCGGCTGCCCGCCGCGGTGGTCGAGGCCCTGAAGCTGAAAGAGGGCGACAACATCGAGATCGAGGTGGTCGGCGCGCGCAGCTTCGCAATCGGCAAGGCGCCCAGCCCGCGTGACCTGCTGGCCCGGCTGCGCAAGTATCGCGGACGGCTGCCGGCGTCCTTCAAGTTCGACCGGCTCGAGGCGCATGAGCGCCGCTGATGGCGGAGCCGGCGGCGTTCTTTGATACCAACGTGCTGCTCTATCTGCTTTCGGCCGACGCGGCCAAGGCCGATCGGGCGGAGGAGTTGCTGGCGGCCGGCGGCGTCGTCAGCGTGCAGGTGCTGAACGAGTTTGTCTCCGTGGCCGGGCGCAAGCTGGCGATGACTTGGCCGGAGATCCGGGACTGCCTGGGACCGCTCCGTGCAAGCCTGCGGGTCGAACCGCTCACGGTCGAGACTCATGATGGCGCCCTGGCTCTCGCCGAGCGCTACGGCGTCGCGTTCTACGACGCGCTCATCCTTTCGGCAGCCAGGCTGGCCGGCTGCCGCACGCTCTATTCGGAAGACCTGCGGGACGGGCAGGCATTCGAGGGACCGCTGACGGTGCGCAACCCTTTCCGATAGCGATACCGGGCGCTACCCAACATCCGCCCCGTTGAAGCCCGGGAACTGCAGCGAGAACAGGGCCAGGCTGATCGGCGGCAGCGGCTCGCGGTTGGGCACGATGAGGCCGACCTTGCGCTCGACCTCAGGCTGCACCAGGTCGAGCGCCACGGCGCCGGAGGGCATGCCCAGCACCTGGATCAGGGTCTTCGGCACGATGCTGGAGAGCCGACCGGAGCGCACATGGGCGCAGAGATTGACCACCGAATTGGTTTCCAGCTGCGGCCGCGGCGCGCAATCGAGCGACTTGAACACGCCATCCATGATGCGGCGGTTCTGCATGTTGGGGGTGAGCAGGCAGAGCGGCAGGTCGGCCGCCTCGCGCCAGGTCGCCTGGCTGCGGCCGCCGAGCGGGCCATGCTCCGGCGTCAGCAGCACGTAGCGCTCGACATAGAGCTCGCGGTGCAGCACGCCGTGCAGCGGCTCGTTCTCGAGATAAGTGATGCCGGCGTCGAGCTCGAACTGGTCGAGGCCCTTCTGGATTTCGATCGAGCTGGTCGACCAGACGGTCACCTGCACCTGCGGATGCCGGTCATAGAGCGGGTCGGTGACGGCGGGCACCAGGGGCAAGGCGGAGGGGATGACACCCAGGCGCAGCTTGCCGGTCAGCGAGCGGCGGGCGTTCTGGATGCCCTGGCGCAGCGCCTCCTCGTCCGAGAGCATGCGCCGCGCCCACAGCAGCACCTCCTGGCCCTCCGGCGTGAAGCCGTTGAAGCGCTTGTCGCGCTCCACCAGCAGCACGCCCAGCTCTTCCTCGAGCTGGCGGATGGCGGCCGAGAGCGCCGGCTGGGTGATGTTGCAGGTGGCCGCCGCGCGGGCGAAATGCCGTTCCTTGGCGAGGGCGACGAGATAGGAGAGCTGGCGCAGCAGCACGGGCGCAGGCGCCGCTCAGGCCGATTTCTGCGCGGCGGTGTCTTTCTCGGCCAGCCGCTTCACCGCCGCCAGCGCGATGGGCGTCAGGCCGGCACCCCCGGTCTTCGCCAGATGCGCCTCGATCTCGCGCCGCATGCGCGGGTCCCAGAAGCTCCTGAGGTGGGTGAAGGTGCCGTCGATGGCTTCCCCTTCGCTGTAGGAGCTGAAGAAGCCGGCCACCTGATTGGCCATGTGCACCAGACGCTGGGTCGTCACGATTGTTCCCCTCGAAGCCTTCTTGGTCAGTATAGCCGTTCCGGATGGCTGACAAGCACCACGCTGTCCGGCCGCGCCAGCGCCACCATGGTGAGGTTGTGCGCCTCCGCCAGGCGTTGCGCCATCAGGGTGGGGGCGGAGACGGCGACCAGGATCGGGAAGCCGGCGGCGATCGTCTTCTGCGCCATCTCGAAGGAGCAGCGGCTGGTGATCACGCACATGCCGGTGGCGGGATCGAGCCCGTTTCGCACCATGGCGCCGATCAGCTTGTCCAGTGCGTTGTGGCGTCCGACATCCTCGCGCACCAGCTTCAGGGCTCCCTCGGCATCCGCGAAGGCGGCGCCGTGCAGCGAGCGCGCCGCGCGGTTATGGACCTGCGCCGCCGGCAGGGCGTCGAGTGCGCGATGCACCGCGGCGAGCGACACTCTCAGGTCGTTGTCGATGCGCGGCAGGTTGCGCACCGTCTGGTCCAGGGATTCAACGCCGCACAGGCCGCAGCCGGTGCGCCCCGCGAGGCTCCGGCGGCGCTCCTTCAGGTGCCAGAAAGCGCGCGACGCCAGCTCGATCCGAACCTCGACGCCGTTGGCGACGGGGACGGCCTCGACCGCGCCCAGATCGGCCTTGCTGTCGGCGATGCCTTCGCTGATGGAGAAGCCGACGGCGAAATCCTCGAGATCCGCCGGGCTCGCCATCATCACCGCATGGCTGACGCCGTTATAGACGAGGGCCACCGGCGTCTCTTCCGCCAGCACGTCGAGGCGGTCGATCGATCCGCCGTCGCGCGTGGCGCAATGCACCGGAATCTGCTGCACGACCGGCGGCAGCGGCGGCGTATCGTCCGTCCCGCCGTGATCCACCGTCTTGTCGTGCCCCGCGCCCATACCTATTCCACCGCTCCCTACTCGGCTGCCGTCGTGGCGATCTTGCGGGTGGCCTCGCGCAGCTCCTCATAGGAGCGCTGCCACTCGGATTTCTGGTTGCTCAAACGCACCTCGACCGCCGTCACCTTGTATTCCGGGCAATTGGTCGCCCAGTCGGAATACTCGGTGGTGACCACGTTGGCGCCGGTGCCGACATGGTGGAAGGTGGTGTAGACCACGCCCGGCTGCATGCGCTCCGAGATCCTGGCGCGCAAGGTGGTGTCGCCGACGCGGCTGGCGAGCGAGACCAGGTCGCCCTCGCGGATGCCGCGGTTCTCGGCGTCGTGCGGATGGATCTCCAGCACGTCCTCCGGGTGCCAGGCGCCGTTCTCGGTGCGCCGGGTCTGGGCGCCGACATTGTACTGCGAGAGGATGCGCCCGGTGGTGAGGATGAGCGGGAAGCGCGGGCCGGTGCGCTCGTCGGTCGGCACGAAGGCAGTGATCATGAACTTGCCCTTGCCGCGCACGAAGCCCTTCTCGTGCATGATCGGCGTGCCTTCCGGGGCCGCGTCGTTGCACGGCCACTGCACCGAGCCCAACTCGCGGATGCGGTCAAAGCTCACGCCCTTGAAGGTCGGGGTCAGGCGCGCGATCTCGTCCATGATCTCGCTCGGATGCTTGTAGTCCATCCTGTAGCCGAGGGCGTTGGACAGCATCATCGTCACTTCCCAATCGGCATAGCCGGCGAGCGGCGGCATCGCCTTGTTCACCATCGAGATGCGCCGCTCGGCATTGGTGAAGGTGCCGTCCTTCTCCAGGAACGATGCCCCGGGCAGGAAGACGTGCGCGAAGTTTGCCGTCTCGTTCAGGAAGATGTCGTGCACGACGACACATTCCATCGCCTTCAGCCCGTCGGTTACGTGCTTGATGTTGGGATCGGACTGGGCGATGTCCTCGCCCTGGATGTAGATGCCCTTGAACGAGCCTTCGACGGCGCTGTCCAGCATGTTGGGGATGCGCAGGCCCGGCTCGGCATCCAGCGTGACGCCCCAGGCGCCCTCGAACAGGTGCCGCACGGTGTCGTCGGAGACGTGGCGGTAGCCGGAGAATTCGTGCGGGAACGACCCCATGTCGCAGGAGCCCTGCACGTTGTTCTGGCCGCGCAGCGGGTTCACGCCCACGCCGCGGCGGCCGATATTGCCGGTCGCCATGGCGATGTTGGCCATGCCCATGACCATGGTCGAACCCTGGCTGTGCTCGGTGACGCCGAGGCCGTAATAGATCGCGGCATTGCCGCCGGTGGCGTAGAGCCGTGCCGCCGCCCGTACTTCGGCCGCCGGAACGCCGGTGTATTTCTCGGTCGCCTCCGGCGAGTTCTCCGGCTGGGAGACGAAATCGCGCCAGCGCTTGAAATCCTCCGGCTCGCAGCGCTCGGCCACATAGGCCTCGTTCACCAGGCCTTCGGTGACGATGGTGTGGGCGATGGCGTTGATCATCGCGACATTGGTGCCGGGCAGCAGCTGCAGGTGATGATCGGCCGCCACATGGGCGGTCTTCACCAGCTCGATGCGGCGCGGATCGACGACGATCAGCCGGGCGCCCTCGCGCAGGCGGCGCTTCATGCGGCTGGCGAAGACCGGATGGGCGTCGGTCGGGTTGGCGCCGATCACCACCATGACGTCGACGTCCTCGACGGAATCGAAATCCTGGGTGCCGGCCGAGGTGCCGAAGGTGGTCTTCAGGCCGTAGCCGGTCGGCGAATGGCAGACGCGGGCGCAGGTGTCGACATTGTTGTTGCCGAAGGCGGCGCGGATCAGCTTCTGCACCAGGAAGGTCTCCTCGTTGGTGCAGCGCGAGGAGGTGATGCCGCCGACGGCGCCGCGGCCGTATTTGGCCTGGATGCGCTTGAACTCGGAAGCGGCATGGTTGATCGCGTCCTCCCAGCTCACTTCCTGCCACGGGTCGGTGATCCTGGCGCGGATCATCGGCTTGGTGATGCGGTCCTTGTGGGTCGCGTAGCCCCAGGCGAAGCGGCCCTTGACGCAGGAATGGCCGTGATTGGCCTTGCCGTCCTTGTACGGCATCATGCGCACGACCTGGTCGCCCTTCAGCTCGGCCTTGAACGAGCACCCCACCCCGCAATAGGCGCAGGTGGTGAGCACGGAATGCTCCGGCTGGCCGTTGTCGATGATGGTGTTCTCGATCAAGGTCGCGGTCGGGCAGGCCTGCACGCAGGCGCCGCAGGAGACGCATTCGGAATCGAGGAACCCGTCCTGCTGGCCCGGCGACACCACCGAGGCGAAGCCGCGCCCGTCGATGGTGAGCGCGAAGGTACCCTGCACCTCCTCGCAGGCCCGCACGCAGCGCGAGCAGACGATGCACTTCGACGGGTCGAAAGTGAAATAGGGGTTGGAGGTGTCCTTCGCCGAATTCAGGTGGTTGGCGCCGTCATAGCCGTAGCGCACCTCGCGCAGGCCCACCGCGCCCGCCATGTCCTGCAGCTCGCAATCGCCGTTGGCCGCGCAGGTCAGGCAGTCGAGCGGGTGATCGGAGATGTAGAGCTCCATCACGTTGCGGCGCAGATCGGCGAGGCGCTGCGTCTGCGTCTTCACCTTCATGCCGTTCTCGGCCGGCGTGGTGCAGGAGGCCGGCGTGCCCTTGCGACCCTCGATCTCCACCAGGCAGAGGCGGCAGGAGCCGAAGGAGTTCAGGCTGTCGGTGGCGCACAGCTTCGGCACCTTGGTGCCTAGCTCGGCGGCGGCGCGCATCACGGAGGTGCCCGCGGGCACCGTCACGCTCTGGCCGTCGATCTCCAGCGTCACCATGGCCTCGGCATTGACGAAGGGTGTGCCGAAATCGGTTTCCTTGATCAGCATGGGATCGCTCCTTGAGCCTATTCCGCCGCCCGTGCCTTGCCCGGGTTGCGGTCGAAATCTTCCGCGAAATGCTTCAACGCGCTTTGCACCGGGAAAGGCGTCAGCCCGCCCAGCGCGCAAAGCGAGCCGTCGACCATGGTGGTGCAGAGGTCGTCGAGCACGGCGAAGTTCTTCACCTTGTCCTGGCCGGCCAGGATACGGTCGATGACCTCGACGCCGCGGGTCGAGCCGATGCGGCAGGGGGTGCACTTGCCGCAGCTTTCCACCGCGCAGAACTCGAAGGCGAAGCGCGCCTGCTGCGCCATGTCGACACTGTCGTCGAACACCACGATGCCGCCATGGCCCAGCATGCCCTTCTGCGCCGCCATCGCCTCGTAATCGAGCGGCGTGTCGAGCAGCTGCGCGGGGAAATAGGCGCCCAAGGGGCCGCCCACCTGCACCGCCCGCACCGGCCGGCCATTCGCCGTGCCGCCGCCGAAATCCTCGATCGCCTGGCGGATGGTGAGGCCGAAGGCCTTCTCGACCAAACCGCCTTGCTTGACGTTGCCGGCGAGCTGGAACGGCATGGTGCCGCGCGAACGGCCCATGCCGTAGTTCTTGTAGAAGGCGGCACCCTTGTCGAGCACGGTCGGCACGGCGGCGAAGCTCAGAACGTTGTTGACCACGGTCGGCTTGCCGAACAGGCCCTGGAGGGCGGGGAGCGGCGGCTTCGCCCGCACCATGCCGCGCTTGCCTTCCAGGCTGTCGAGCAGCGAGGTTTCCTCGCCACAGATATAAGCCCCGGCACCCAGCCGCAATTCCAGGTGGAACGCCTTGCCGCTGGTGCGCACATTGTCGCCGAGATAGCCCTTCGCCTGGGCGATTTCGATGGCGCGGCTCATCTGCGCGAAGGCGTGCGGGTATTCGCTGCGGATATAGACGAAGCCCTTGGCGGCGCCCACCGCCAGGCCGGCGATGGTCATGCCCTCGATCAGCAGGAAGGGATCGCCCTCCATCAGCATGCGGTCGGCGAAGGTGCCGCTGTCGCCCTCGTCGGCGTTGCAGACGATGTATTTCTGCTCGGCGCTGGCGCCCAGCACCGTCTTCCACTTGATGCCGGTCGGGAAGCCGGCGCCGCCGCGGCCGCGCAGGCCGGATTCGGTGACTGCCGCGACGATGTCGGCGCCGCTCATTTTCAGCGCGTTGGTCAGGCCCTGATAGCCGCCATGGGCGATGTAATCCTCGATCGACAGCGGATCGGTGATGCCGCAGCGGGCGAAGGTCAGGCGCTCCTGGTTCTTGAGATAGGGAAGCTCTTCCGGCATGCCGAGGCGCAGCTTGTGATCAGCGCCTTTGATCAAGGCGGCGAACAATCCGGCCACGTCGTTCTCGGAAACCGGGCCATAGGCGATGCGGCCCTGGTCCGTCGCCACCTCCACCATCGGCTCCAGCCAGTAGAGGCCGCGCGAGCCGTTGCGGACGATCTTCACCTCGGTCTTGGCCTTGTCGGCGGCGTTGCGGAGCGCGATCGCGACCTCGTCGGCACCGAGGGAAACGGCGGAGGAATCACAGGGGACGTAGAGGGTGATCATTTGCCCGCTCATCTCTTGGCCTCCAGCGCGTCGATCAGCTGGTCGAAGCGCTGCGGCGTCACCCTTCCGTGCAGCTTGCCGTCGATCATCGCGGCGGGCGCGCAGGCGCAATTGCCGAAGCAATAGACCGGCTCCAGCGTGTAGCGGCCATCGGCGCTGGTTTCGTGGAAATCGGCGTGCAGGCGCTGCTTCGCGTGCGCCTCGCTCTCGCGGCCGCCGACCGACTGGCAGGCCTCGGCGCGGCAGATCTTCACCACGTGCCGGCCCGGCGCGTGGTCACGGAAGTCGTGATAGAAGGTGACGACGCCATGCACCTCGGCGCGGCTCAGATTGAGTTCATCGGCGATGACCGGCACCGCCGCCGAATCGACATAGCCGAAGTGATCCTGCAGCGCGTGCAGGATGGGCAAGAGGGCCCCGTCCAGATGTTTATGGGCGCGGACGATCTGGCGCCCGCTTTCCGCATCCCAGTTTCTCGCCGACATGGCTCGTGCTCTCGCTAGCGGTCGATTCCAACAGTCATTAGATGCGCACTCCCAGGGACGGATCAAATCGGAAACGGTGATATTCTGATAGACTGTATTTATCACGCCAATAGATTCAATGGCTTGAAACCCATCGAATCACCTGGTTTTCGCTTTTTTGACCGCCTCAGTGATCAAGCCCGGCCTGCAGGGTGCAAAAGCATTCTGGCCGCGCCCTTCCGTTGCCACTTGTCTGGCAGCGTCATCACCGGCTACGCAGGCGGCCGGATTCGCGCTGCCGGGGGAAATTGCCGCCGGTCCGACGACCAGCCTGACAGACGGGGACAATGAGCACGCAACTGCGTTTCGCCGAAGGCGCCGCCGATCACGAGCAGATCTGGCGCCTGCGCTACGACATTTATGTGGACGAGATGGGCTATACCTTTCCCGGCGTCGACCATGCGGGGCGGCGGCTGGCGGAGCCCTTCCTGCGGCCGACGCGCCTGCTGATGGCGGAGGATGGCGGCGCGCTGGTCGGCACGCTGCAATTCAACCGGGGCGGGGAATGCGCGTTCACGTCCGAGGAACGCGCGATCTATCGCCTCGACGATTTCGAATCCGTGGTCGGCCCGGCCGGCATGATGATCGCCAGCCGCTTCATGACCAGGCCGAGCCACCGCGACGGCGACCTGCCCGCGCGGATGCTCGATGAGATGTTCGGCTTCGCGCTGGACAACGGCGTCCGCCTGCTGTTCTGCGATTGCCGGCCGCACCTCATCAACACCTATCTCCGGCTCGGCTTCCGCAACTATGCCAAGACCTACAACGATCCGATCGCCGGCATGCTGGCGCCGCTGGTCTTCGTGCTCGACGACGTCGCGCATCTGGAACGGATCGGCTCGCGCCTGCTGCCGCTCTATCGGGCGCGCGCGCCGCGGCCCTCGGATCTGCTGCCGGGGATTCTCGCGCTGCTGCCGCCCGCGACGCCGGTGCAGCTGCTGAGCGATCCCGAGGGATCGCCGGATTGGAGCGGCATCCGCGCGGCACTGGGCGAGGCCGCCACCGGCCATGTCTCGATCTTCCAGGGCCTGGCGCCGGAGGAGATCGCGCGCCTGATCGAACGGAGCCCGGTCATAACCTGCGCGGCGGGCGACAAGATCATCGGCCAGGACATGGCCGAACGCAGCGTCTTCGTGGTGCTGGACGGCGCGGTCGAAGTGCGGCGCGACGGTCAACCCATCGCGCTGCTGCCGCGCGGCAGCGTGTTCGGCGAGGTCGCGTTCCTGCTCGGCATCGACCGCACCGCCGATGTCGTGGCGGTGACGGAGGCGCGCGTCATCTCGTTGCGCGAGCGCGCGCTGAACGACCTGATCGCGTCGGAGTCCAATATCGCCGCGCGCTTCCTGCTCAATCTCGCGCGCATCGTCTGCCTGAAGCTGGCGGAGCAAGGGGAGGGCGGCGCGCCGCCCTCCGCCTGAACTCGGTCTCCTACGCCTGGCCGCGCTTGGCGTCCACCGACCAGACGCCGCCGCCGGCGCAGGCCAGATACAGGAACACGAAGCAGAACAGGATCGCCGCCTCGCCCTGGTTCAGCACCGGATAGAAGCTGCCCGGCGCGTGGAAGGTCCAATAGGCGACCGCCATCATGCCCGAGAGGATGAAGGCCACCGGCCGGGTGAACAGGCCGAGGATGAGGAGCAGGCTGCCGACGATCTCCAGGATGCCGCCGATGCCGAACATCGAGAGCACCGGCATCTCCGGATTGTGCATGCCGCTGCCGGCCGGGAAGTCGAAATACTTGATGGTGCCGTGCTGCAGGAACAGCAGGCCGGCGACGATGCGCAGGAGCGAAAGAACGCGCGGCGCCCAGGCGGTCGCGGTGGCGGTGAGTGCAGCCATAGTGGTCCCCCTCTGGAACGAATCGATGCGGAACGCACCAAAACGTAACCAGCGCGGTGGCGATAAGCCAGCGCCGCGCGCGCCGCAGTCGATCACGGAATCGTGAATGCGGTATCGATCGCGGAGTTCAACACTCGTTGCGGCAGGTCGCGCCGAGCTGGGTCAGGATTTCGGCCGCCGCTTGGTTGCCCTTGGTGCGCGCGACGTCGAGGAGCGTGGCCCCGTCGAAATCCGCGGGCAGGTTGAGGTCGCCGCCATGGCGCTGGAACAGCACCGCCACCGCCTGGATCGTCGCCGGCTGCAGATCCTCGCCGACGAACAGCAGGTTGTGCAGCGGCGTGCCGCCCTTCGGCCGCATCGCGTTCGGCTCGGCGCCGGCGTCGAGCAGCGCGGTCACCATCTCCACCAGCCGGTCGTCCGGCCGCACCAGCACCGCGCGGTGCAGCGGCGCCGAGCCCTTGGCGTCGCGCGCCTTGACGTCGGCGCCGGCCGCCAGCAGCTGCTTTGCGGTGGCGACGTCGTGAAGTCTGATGGCAATGAACAACGGCAGTGTTGAATATCCCTTGGCGGTTAAGTTGTTTGGTGTATTGACGTCGGCATTGGCGTCAATCAACGCGGCGATGATCTCCGGTCGTTTCATGGCGACTGCATATGAGATAGGTGATATCTCGCCAGCTCCCTCGAAGTCCAAGTCGCGCGAATTGACGTTCGCGCCTGCGGTGATGAGCTGCAGCGCAATCTCGGGCATTCCCGTCTTGATCGCTAGGAACAACGGCAACTTTGGGTCGCCAGGACGAACTGAATCGCTTGCCGCATTGACATCCGCACCGGCGGAGACCAGCGCAGCGACTATATCCGGCTGTTGCATATCTATCGCGTAATACAGCGCCGACTTGCCGATGGTGTCGACGGCGCTGGGATCGGCGCCGGCCTTGATCAAGGCCAGCGCGCCCTCGGCGCTGCCGACCGACATGGCGATGATCAGCAGCGGGTCGCCGTGGTGGTCCTTGGCATTGGCGTCGGCGCCGAGTTCCAGCAGCGCGTCGACCAGCGGCTGGCGCTGCAGCACGAGGGCGCGGTAGAGCGGCACCCGGCCTTCATTGTTCGGCGCGTTGACGTCCGCACCCTCCGCCGCCGCCGCGCGCAGGGCGGCGACATCCTGGCCGTTGATCGCCTCCCACAGCCTGTCCTGCGCGCTCTGCGCTTCCGCCGGCAGCGCAAAGGGACCGATCATGAGCGCGAAGGTGAGGAGGGGGCGGAACAGGCGGGCGAAAAGGGTCATGCTGCTATCCTGAGAGTGCGAGCGCTTTCTACGTCTGCCGCAAGTGAAACGCCAGCAATTCGCCGAAGCGCTGGTCGCCCAGCGGTTCGCGGCTGACGCGCTGGTGCATGTCGGTGTCGGGGCCGCCATTGGCTTCCACGATATGGGGGCCGTCCTCCAGGATCGCCATGTCCCAGCCGATGATGTGGCGATCGGCGAAGGCGGCGTGGGCGCGCTCGGCCAGCGCCCGGGTTTCGGGCCAGAGCGGCAGAAAGCGCCCCTCGATCGCCCCGCCGGTGTCCGGGTGATGCGTCTGCCAGCCGTGGCGCGGGCGCAGGCCCCAATCCGTCGCGCGGCCAAGCCGGCCGCTCGCCACGTCGATGGGGGCGGCGATGCCGCCGGCATGGAAATTGTCGACCAGCCGGTTGCCGCCGACCGCCATGCGGAAGAGCGCGCAGACCGATTCGAAGCCGCCGCTCTCGTTGCGCAGGGTGACGATGCGTGCGGTGCAGAGCGCGCCGTTGCTGAGATCGGCGAGAGCCGGGTGGTTCTTCGCATAGGGCTGCACCAGCAGGCCGCGCACGTGCGACCATTCCGCCAGCTGCGCCGTCAGCGCCTCGGCCGAGAGCACCGGCCCGTCATGCAACTGATATCCGGCGCCGGTCCAGTGCCACAGCCCGGCGCCTTCGCCGCCGCGGCCATGGGTCGGCTTCACGAACAGGTCGCGCGGCGGCAAACCGTGCTGCCGCGCCCGCCCGCCCTTCAGGCGCCCCTCGGCGAACAGCGCCAGGTTGCCGAGGACCGGAATGCCGTGCTGCGCGCAGTGGCGCATGAAGGCGGTCTTGTTGCGCGTCGGCGAGCGCCGTTGCCTCGGCACGCTCAGGCGCAGCACGTTCAGCAGGCCGCTTTTCAGCTCGTAGCGATGGATGTAGTGCGGCGCCTTCTTCTGCTGCGCGGGATCGAACATCTCGAACATGTAGTACCAGACCGGCAGCATGCCGTAACGCCCGGCGAACCAGATCTGCTCCAGCACCTGCTGGGTGATGCTCTTGGCGACGGCGCGGCGCGTCGCCAGGCCGTTGAGCCAGCTCGACCAGGCGATGAGCCCCAGCACGACCGGCGGCCAGAGCAGCAGCGAAGCGACGAGGCCCAGGCGCCCGAGCAACCCGCGCTCGCGCCACAATTCGCGCAGATAGCGTTTGTGGATCTGCCCCGCCCAGGTTCGGTCCTCCGCCCAGGCCCAGAGCAGGGGCAGGGGCGTCACCAGGTAGGCGCGGACCTTGCGCTTGCCGCCATGCTCCAGCCAATGCACGAAGCGATAAGTGCGGCGGACCAGGCTGTCCTCGTCGCCCTGGCTTTCCGACAGGGCACGATAGATGGCCGGCACGTCGGCGCGCAGCACGTCGCGCAGGCGCAGCCCGCCGCCGGACGGCCGTTTTGCCGCAGTCACGAGACGCGCCCCGGCGCCGCGGCGGCAGGATGCGAAATGGCGGAAAAGAGGGCCGAATCAAGCCATTTGTCCCGGCGGCGGCGTTCAGCCGCGGCAACGATACTTCCTAAAATCCCCATAAAATCCCGAACGATAGTGCTTGAACGGCGAGGCGGAGGGGCCCAACTTATCCACAGGTTCCACTTCCCCTCTGGGAGGTTGCATGAACATCACCCAAGTTGCCAGTGTCGCGGCGGCCTTCGAGGCCTCCCGCAGCGCCGGCGTCCAGCAGGCCGGCACCGCCGCTCAAGGTGCCGCCGTGCAGCGCGAGGTGAGCCGCGCCGCCGCGGAAGCGGATGTGCGCGAGACCGAAGCGGTGCAGGAGACCGAGGAACGTCAGAGCACCGCGCCCGCGGGCAACCGTCGCCTCGACATCACGGTCTAGCCGATCTCCGGATGACGCGCCCCGTCCCGGCGCGCGGACGAACGAAGGGGTTCCGCTTGCGCGGAGCCCTTTTTCATCTGGGTCGCTTTACTTCAGGTCGCCGGCGATCCATTGCTGGAAACTGTAGGTCTTGCCCGCGCTCTCGTCGATCAGCTCGATGCCGTCCGGCTTGAACACCGCCATCTTGCCGATGCTGGGGAAATGGCCGATGTCGGTGGGCATGTCCTCGCCGCCGGTCAGATAGACCAGGTCCTCCGCGCCCGTGTTGACGATGGTGTGCGCCTTGCCGTCGAGCGGGAAGCCGATGAAATCGCCGGCGCCGACCTTGAACCTTTCCGCGCCGATCTGCGCCTCGCCCTCGCCGGAGACGATGTAGCTCCATTCCTCCTGCACCGAATGGCGATGCAGCATGAACGCCTCTTTTCCGGGCGGCACGCGCAACAGGTTGACATGCGCCCGCTGCAGGCCCGTGGGTCGGCTCAGCCGGTGAAACTCCGCCTGCGAATTGGGATTGAGCGGATGGCGGAAGGGGAAGCCGTCTTCCGGCTTCAATTCGCTGGTGCGGATGATGGGGGTGGGTTTATCGGACATGGCAATCCTCGCGCGTGGAATACGTGCGGGACTATAGCGCCAAGCCGCCGACGATCAATGTCAGCAGACGCGAAGCTCACCCGTCGTAGCCGACCTGCTGGTTGAAGAACGAGCCGGTCTGCGGCCGCTGCGGCAGCTTCATCTCGAAGTGGATCGAGCGCACGCGCCCCGTCCGCTCGCCGCGCACGATCAGGCCCTCGTGCGTGCTGGGCAGCGGATTGAGCGACAGCGGAATGGCGTCTTCCGCCGAATAGACGGCGATGAACAGGCGGCGCGGCCGCGTGCCGCGGTTGGGGGCGGAGGAGTGGCCGACCTTGGTGTGCATCAGGCACACGCTGCCGGCCTTCATGGTGAAGGTCTTGGCGTCGCGTTCCCAGGCGCGGGCGGCCTCGTCGCCGGCGATGCCGGTGAATTTGCCGCCATGCCAGATTTCGGCGATGCCGTCCTTGTGCGAGCCGAGGGCGGAGATGAGCGGGCCGTTGGTCTCGTCGACGTCGTCCATGGCGAGCAACGCCGTCACCAGATCGTCGTTGCTGTGCGGGGTGAAGGGGAAATCCTGGTGCCACTTCACCTCGGTGTTGGCGCCGGGCAGTTTGGCGTTGATCTTGGAGTGGTGGAACTTGACGTTGGGGCCGATCAGGTCGGCCACCATGTCGGGGATGCGGCTGTTGGCGACCACGTCGAGATAGGCTGCGGAGATCTCCGTCGGCGAGTTCACCCGGCGCAGCAGCGGCGTCTCCGGACTGTGGCCGGGTATCTGCAGGTCGAAGCGCGGGCGCCCGTCGATCATCTCGCCGTAATTGCGGTCATGCGCCCGGCTTTCCTCCCACCAGGCGTCGAACGCGCGCCGCAGGGCGGCGAGTTGTTCGGGTGTCACCGCGTCTTCCACCGCGATGGTGCCATCGCGGTGGAAGGCTTCGATCTGGGTGGGGGAGAGGGCGGGCATTGGGCAACTCCACACTTCCGTCTTTTCTCCGTCATCACCGGCGAAGACCCGGTGATCCAAGTTCCTCCGTCGCGCTCCGCCGCCAATTTGCATTGCCGGGACAAGCCCCGTCAGCCGGCATTGACGATGAAATGGCGGCTAGGCCAGCTTCAGCACCATGCGCCCTAAGATCTTGCCGGCGCGCATCTCGTCGAAGATCTCGTTGATCCTGGTCAGCGGCGCGGTCTTGATTTTCGCCGTCACCAGACCGTTGGCGGCGAAGGCGACCGCCTCGTTGAGGTCGAGCCGGGTGCCGACATTGGAGCCGCGCACCGACAATTCCCAGTTGGTGATGGCGGAGATCGAGGCGCGGATCTCGTCCTTCTTGCCGCCGGGCAGGCCGATATAGCAGACGGTGCCCGCCGGGCGCAGCATGCCGATCGCCTGCTCGAAGGCCTGCGGCGCGACGGCGGTGACGATGGCGCCGTGCATGCCGCCGACCTTCTCCTGCAGCACCTGCGGGGCGTTGTAGGTGCCGCCGTTCACGGCCACCTCGGCGCCGAGCTTCTTGGCGAGCTTCAGCTTCTCGTCGTCGACATCGACCGCGGCGACGCGATAACCCATCGCCTTGGCGTATTGCACGGCGATGTGGCCGAGGCCGCCGATGCCGATCACCGCGACCCACTGGCCGGCCCGCGCATTGGTGCGCTTCAGGCCGCGATAGGTGGTGACGCCGGCGCAGAGGATCGGCGCCAACTGGTAGAAATCGACGCCCTTGGGCAGCAGCGCGACGAAGGCGGCATCGGCCACCATGTATTCGGCATAACCGCCGGGCTTGGAATAGCCGGTCGCCTCGCCGGCCTTGCAGATGGTCTCCATGCCCGCCATGCAGAACTCGCACTTGCCGCAGGCGCTGTACATCCAGGGCACGCCGATTGCGTCGCCGACCTTGAGATCGCTGACGCCCTCGCCGAGCGCCGCGACGTGGCCGGCGACCTCGTGGCCCGGGATGAGCGGCAGGTTGGGGAGCGGCGTCCAGTCGCCGTCGATGGCGTGCAGGTCGGAATGGCAGACGCCGCAGGCCGTGACCCTGATCAGCACTTCGCCGCGCCCGGGCTTGGGCACCGGCAGCTTCTCGATCTTCAGCCTGTCGCCGATCTTGTGCAGGACCGCCGCCTGCATGGTGGTGGGCACGCTCGCCGTCTTGCTTTTCGCCATTGGTCCCTCGATTGGTCTCGCCCGCGTTGCGATGCATCCTGGGCATCGTCGTTCCGCGCCAGCTTAGTCGAGCCCGCCGGGATTTGCCCAGGGCGATCCCGCGTCGCGGGATGCGACAAGACGTGCATTGGGCAAGGAGTCTCATGCGTTCCTATCGCCAGCCGGAAAAGCCGCTGCTAGACTTTCGCGGAAGCTAGGGCCGCGCCGCAACCGGCCGGCGACACAACGACGGGACGGAGAGGGACATGAGCAAGACCTGGTACGGCGATCTGCCGCAGTACTATCAGCGCCAGATCAAGGCGATGGGCCTGGACGAGGCGGGCATGACGCGCCGCCGCCTGATGAAGAGCGCCGCGGCCGCCGCCGGCATCGCGACCTTCGGCGGCACGCTGAATCGGGCCCGCGCGGCCACGCAGATGCAATACATGTGCTGGGAAGGCTACAACGATCCGCGCATCATCGATCCGTTCAACGCTGCGAACGATACCGATATCTCCTTCGACCTGATCGTGGATTCCCCCGGCGGCTTCGCCAAGCTGCAGGCAGGCGCCAGCCGCGAGGTCGATCTGGTGTCGAGCGACATGCCGTGGATCACCCGCATGGGACCGGCCGGCCTCGCGCTGGAGCTCAATCCGGACGAATACGCCGACGTCTATGCCACCTTCTACGACCAGTTCAAGCCGCCCTTCGAGCCGCTGCTGCACGACGGCAAGACCATCGGCGTCGCCACCCGCTGGGGCTGGGTCGGCCCCTGCATCAACACCGACGTCACCAATCCGGACGAGTGGAAGAGCTACGATCCGGTGTTCGACGCCAAGAACAAGGACAAGATCTGCGTCATGGATTGGGGCGACTGGCCGATCCTGCCCATGGCGCTCTATGCCGGCATCAATCCGTACGAGGAACTGGACGGCGCCGCGCTGGAGGAGATCCGCAAGGTGCTGCGCGCCATGTTCAAGAACACCCGCACCCTGGTCGCGGACCTCACCCAGGCGCAGAAGGGCCTGCTTGACGGCTCCCTCCTGGGCTGCATCGGCGCCGGCTCCTACCTCACCTCGGCGGTCCGCAAGCAGGGCCACAAGAACATCGTCGGCCGCGTGCCGGATCCGAAGAACGGCTTGAAGCAGGGCATCATCTGGGTCGAAGCGACGGCGATCCTCAAGGAGACCGACCAGCCGGAGCTGGCGCAGAAGCTGCTGAAGCACGTCGTCTCCAAGGAGAGCGGCCACATCCTGTCGCTGCTCGACACCACCTGCAACGTGGTTACCAACAAGTCGGTGGAAGAGCTCTACACCGACGAGGAGAAGAGCATCCTCGAGGTCGACTACATGTGGCACGCCTACGACAATTCCGAGATGCACCGCATCGCGCCCAATGTCGACGACATGCTGGCGATCTGGTCGGAAGAGTTGGCGGCGGCGCAGTAGCAGGCGCCGACATCGCAAACATGCTCTGTCGTCATGGCAAGGCTTGGCCTTGCCATCCACGAGTTTCGTTGCGCGAGACCGCGTTGTTGCAGATGAACTCGTGGATCCCAAGGCCAAGCCTTGGGATGACGATTGAGTAGCGTGATAGAGCAGGGGGGCATGGCCGAGACCATTCTCGACATCGTCGACGTGAAGAAGAACTACGGCCCCGCGCAGGCGCTGAAGGGCGTCAGCCTGCGGGTCGAGCGCGGTGAGTTCGTGGCGCTGGTGGGGCCGTCGGGCTGCGGCAAGACCACGCTGCTGAAGCAGATCGCCGGCTTCGAAGAGCCGAGCTCCGGCCGCATCGCCATCGAGGGCCGCGACATGGCCGGCGTGCCGGCGTCGGAGCGGCCGACCAGCATGGTGTTCCAGAAGCTGGCCCTGTTCCCGCACATGAATGTGGCGCAGAACATCGGCTTCCCGCTGAAGCTGCGCGGCCACCCGGCGGCGACGATCGCGGTCAAGGTGCGCGAGATGGCCGATCTCATGCATCTGAAGCCGGAATACCTGGCGCGCTTCCCGCGCCAGCTGTCCGGCGGCGAGCAGCAGCGCGTGGCGCTCGCCCGCTCGATGATCTCGGCGCCCAAGCTGCTGCTGCTCGACGAGCCGCTCTCGGCGCTCGACGTGAAGCTTAAAAAGGTGCTGCAGGCCGAGCTGAAGCGCCTGCACCGCAGCGTCGGCGTCACCTTCGTGCATGTGACGCACGATCTCGAGGAGGCGATGATGCTGGCCGACCGCATCTGCGTGATGCGCGGCGGCGAGGCGCTGCAGATCGGCCGGCCCAACGACATCTACTACCGTCCGGCCGACGCGTTCGTTGCCGGCTTCATCGGCGACACCAATCTCCTGCCGGTCCTGGTGATGGAGGTAGCGGCGGATCATATCCGCTACCGCTCGCAGGAGATCGGCGACATCGACTTCACCCTGCCGCGCGCGCTGGCGGCGCCGGACATCGCGACCGGCCCGGCCAAGCTGATGGTACGACCCGAGCTGCTCAACATCAGCGACGGCACGATCGGCTATCCCTGCTCCATGGGCGTGGAGATCGTCGAGACCTTCGGCAAGGGCGGCGCCATCCAGTTCCGCGCGGTCACGCCCACCGGCCAGCCGGTGGTGGTCGAGGTCCCCGGCACCTCGCATTGGCCGGCGCGGCTCGGCGAGCGGGTGCGCCTCGGCTGGCACAAGCAGGACATCTACCTGCTGTCCGATCGCGCGCGGGGCGCTTCATGATCGGCGATGAAGGCGAGCCGCGCCGCTGGGCGCAGCCGGAGCTCTGGGCCAAGGCGCTGCCCAGCGTCCTCTTGCAGACGGCATTCTTCCTGGTGCCGCTGTTGATGACCCTGGTGCTGACCTTCCAGGAGACCAGGAATTTCATGCTGGACTGGGCCTGGTCGCTGAAGATCTGGACCGACGTCTTCACCAAGCCGCACTACTGGACCATTCTCTGGCACACGCTGTGGATGGCGGCGCTCTGCACCGCGCTCTGCGTGGTGATCGCGCTGCCCGTCGCCTATGCCCTGGCGACGCGGCTGAAGGAGATGAGCGGCCAGGTGAAGGTGCTGATCACCTTCGCCTTCCTGACCGACGCGACCTTGAAGACCTTCGGCTGGGTGCTGTTCCTGGACCAGAAGGGCGCCGGCAACTTCCTGCTGGCCAGGCTCGGCCTGCCACCGGAGCTGATCGGCATTCTCTACAGCGATTGGGCGACGCAGCTGGGCATGGTCTACAACCTGCTCGCCTTCACCATCTTCACCATCTATCTCTCGATCGACAACATCGACCGCTCGCTGATCCTCGCCGCCTATGACGCGGGGGCGAGCAAATGGCGCGCCTTCTGGGAGGTGACGCTGCCGTTGTGCCGCCCCGGGATCTGGACCGGCAGCGTGCTGGTGTTCCTGCTCAGCGTCGGCGTGTTCCTGGAGCCCAAGGTGCTGGGCGGCGGCAAGTCGCCTATGTCTGCGGAATTGATCCGGCAGACCTTCGAGACGCGGGTGAACTGGCCGCTGGGCGCCGCCCTCACCATCGTGCTCATGGTCGCGGCGGTGTTCTGCATCCTGCTGTTCAACCGGCTCTACAGCCTGCGTGCTGCAGGGACGGCGCGATGAATGCCCGCCTTCCCGACCGGCTGATCGACCTGCTGCTATATGGCAGCGTCGCCGCCGTGCTCGTGTTCTTCTACATCCCCATCTTCACCCTGATCGGCTTCTCGTTCCAGGAAGGGCGCTACCTGACGCTGCCCTTCGAGGGCGTCTCGCTGCGCTGGTACGGCGAGCTGTTCAGGAATGCCGCCGCCGGCAACGCGCTGTGGAATTCCACCCTGATCGCCATCGTCGCCATGCTGTTCAGCACCGCGCTCGGCACCGCGGCGGCGATCGTCGCCGTGCGTTATCGCTTCCGCGGCAAGACTGCCTTCCTGGGTCTCGCCGCCGCGCCGCTGGCCTTCCCGCAATTGCTGATGGGCGTGGTGCTGCTGTTGTGGTTCTCGGTGCTGGGGCGTTGGCTTGACTTCAACACCGGCATGGTGACGGCGATCATCGGTCACATCGTCTACATTACCCCCTTCGCCATGATCATCGTCGCCGTGCAGGTGTTCAATTTCGATGCCAGCCTCGAGGACGCCGCGCGCGATTGCGGCGCCAGGGCCTGGGAGGTCTATCGCTACGTCACCATCCCGCTGCTGTGGCCCGGCATCTTCTCGGCGGCGATCTTCTCGTTCCTGCTGAGCTGGGGCAATTTCTACCTGACCTACTCGCTGGCCGGCTCGACCCGCACCCTGCCGACTTTCGTCTTCAGCGGCATCGCCACCGGCTCCTCGCCGCTCTACCCGGCGATGGCGACGGTGGTGTTCATTCCGGGCATCATGCTGGTGATGGCGGCCGACGCGCTGCGGCGCCGGGCGGCGCGGAAGCTCGCTTAGCTCACTCCTGCGCCGCGCATTGCTTCAGGCGGTCGAGGCCGCCGAAGCGCTGGATCGCGGCGATGCCGGCCTCGGCGATCTGGGCCGGGCCGTAGGGCGCGGCGACGGCGGCGCCGGGAAAGACCAGAGTCACCACATCGTGCGGCACCACCAGTTTGCGCATGGTCGGGCCGGTCACCGTCCTGGGGTCGATGGGGACGCCCTTGATCGCGGCGGCCAGCGCGATGGAGGCTTCGCCGAGCTTGTTGCGGGGGCCGAGATCGCCGACCACCGCGAAGGTGTAGAGCTGAGTCTCCGGATCGATGACGAAGGCGAGGTCGCCGAGCCGTGCGCCGCCGTCGCCGAGGAAGGCGCTACGCTTGGGCAGGACCAGAAAGGGTACGACGCGGGCATCGAGATAGCGCCGCTGGTCGGTTTCTTTATACGCCTTGTTCTGCAGCGACGTGGCGGAGACGAAATAACCCGCATAGGCGCCGGATTCCTGCACCACCGGCTCATGCCGCGTCTTGTCGCGCGTGACGATGCCATGCCAGACGATGCGCGTCGGCCCATGCCAGCCATCTTCCTGCGCCGCCTTCACATCGGCGAGGAAGCGATCGCAATCCTGATGGCCGTCATAGGCGCCGTCCGACGAAAGCACGCGGCCGGCATTGCACAGGGTATTAAGGGCGCCGCCCGGGCGGCCGTCGATGTGATAGGCGTTGGGTGCGCCATCGGTATTGATGGCGAGCGGGCTGCGGAATTTCAATGCCGATCCCACGAGCCGAGTCACGGTTGCGCTTCCCTTCTGGAGGGGAAGGGAAAAGCCGAAAGATTCCGCGCAAACGGCTCGGGCCTCTCCGGCCGGAATCCAGAGCAAGGCGAATACCGCGAAGGCCAGGGACGATCGGAAGTGTTGCATTGCCGTCGAATGCCGGATTGCCACGCTTTCATGCCTACCGGAAAATGATTAACCGGCCGTTGCCGCGACTCATGCCGGGGATTGATTTTGGCATGCCGGATGCAATCGATACGGGCGATGGCGTGCTTGATCTCTGGCCACGCCGCGCTATTCGCGCATAATGCGTGCTGCCGACGCGGGTTGGCCCGACCCCTGGAGCGACGCCATGAGCTACCCAGTCCCGGACAACGAAACCGATCGCTTGGCCGCTGTGCGCGCGACCGGCTTGCTCGATAGCGGACCGGAGATTGGCTACAGCGATATCGGCGAATTGGCCGCCCAGATCTGCCAGTGCCCCGTCTCTTATGTCGGCTTCATGGATGATGACCGCCTATGGCTGAAGGCCAAATACGGCCTACCGCCGGACTTCAACCAGTGCCCGCGCGAGATCGCTTTTTGCACCAGCACGGTCTGCGGCGTCGAGATGGTGAACGCGCCGGACGTCACCGAGCATCCCTGGTTCAAGGACCTGCCCTTCGTTACCGGTCTGCCGCACTTCCGCTTCTATTGCGGCCTGCCGCTGGTCACGCCAGAGGGCTATGTGCTGGGCACCCTGTGCGTGATGGACTTCCAGGTGCGCCACCTGACCCACGAGCAGATCGAGGCGCTGCGTCGCCTGTCGCGCCAGCTTCTGTCCCAGCTCGAGCTGCGGCGGCGGCTGGTGGAACTGGACCAGGCGCGCGCCGAGGCGGCGCAGGAGCGGGAACGGTCGGAAACCCTGCTGACGGGCGTCTTTCCGCGCGCCATCGCGGAAGAGTTGAAGGGGCAGGGCAAGGCGCCACCGCGCTACTTCCGCACGAGCACCATCCTGTTCGCCGACATGAAGCATTTCACAGTGCTGACCGAGCAGGTGGAGCCGGTGGCGCTGATCAGCCTGCTCGACCAATACTTCAGCAGCTTCGACGAGATCTGCGCTCGTCACCGGCTGGAACGCATCAAGACCATGGGCGACGCCTACCTGGCAATCGCCGGCGTTCCGCAGGAGGCTCCTTCGCATGCGGTCGATGCCTGTCTGGCGGCGTTGGAGATGCAGGCGACGGTCGCGCGCATGAAGGCGCAGCGTGACAAGGCGCGCCTGCCGTCGCTGGAGGTTCGCATCGGCCTGCATTCCGGACCGGTGATCGCAGGCCTGATCGGCAAGAGACGCTTCAGCTACGATATCTGGGGCGATGCCGTGAATACCGCGGCGCTGATGGAGGAGCACAGCCTGCCGGGGCGGGTCAATGTGTCGGACAGTGTTGCCGGGCACGTCGCCGCCCTGTTCGAGCTGGAGACGCGCGGATGCGTACCCGTGAAGAACAAAGGGCCGCTCGGAATGCATTTCCTGAACGGCCTCGTGCCCGGCCTTGCACGTGATTCTGAGCGGTGGCAGCCGAACGAGCGTTTCACGGCCGAGCGCAACCGGCTGTTGACCGGGTTTGCCGGCTAGGTGCCGGCACCGCCATGATGGATGGATCGATATGAAGGAGAGATGCGTATGACCACCGGCGAGCTGAAGACTATCCCCGCCCGCCACGGGCGGGCGCAGCGCCTGTCCAAGGGCCAGTCGATCAAGATCATCAACACCCATGGCGCCCAGGTGGTCGACACCTGGTGCTTCAGCGCGGAAAACCTGCGCGAATTCATGTCGATGGAGCATATGCGCCCGACCCTTGGCCGGCTGTGGCCGCGCCAGGGAGATGCCCTGCACTCCAACCGCCGCCGGCCGATCCTGACCATGGTCGAGGACACTTCGCCGGGGCGGCACGACACCATCATCGCCGCCTGCGACGACTACCGCTACGGGCTGCTCGGCTGCACCGAATACCACGACAATTGCACCGACAACCTTATCGCCGCCATGCGCCAGCTGGGCCTTGAGGTCCAGGAGGTGCCGAGCCCGCTGAACCTCTGGATGAACATCCCGGTGGCGCCCGACGGGGCGACGTCCTGGGGCGAGCCCTTGTCCAAGCCGGGCGACTACGTGGTGCTGCGGTCGGAGATGGATTGCATCGTCGCCATGTCGGCCTGCCCGCAGGACATCCTGCCGATCAACGGCAAGGCCTGTTCGCCCACCGAGGCGCATTACCAGGTTCTTGGCTGAGCCCTCGGCGCGCGGCGCGGCTTTCCACAACGGTGTTAAGACATTTTTATTGCGCTGCACAATATACCTTGTGCAGCGCACAAGCCGACCTATATTAGTTTCTGTCAGGGGTTGAGGCTTGCGCCAAAGGAAATGGCAATGACGGCTTATATCCCTGATGTGTCAGAGGCTTCGCGGCCCGCCGGAAGCATCGTTCTGGGCTACCTCCGGGCCCTGGTGGCGGCGCGCGACTGCGCTGCGGCCGTTGAGGCGGGAAGGCGGCCCGGCGACGAATCCCTGCGCACCCTCGGCATCGATCCAGTCGCATTCGCCGAGGTCAAACTCTTCTAGGAACCTGGACGGCTCGTCCCGGTTCTTAGGCTATGCCCCGGTTATCGGGGCCAACGCGCCGCAACCCTTCGCCAGATCACGGATGTACTGACTGGTGAAGCGGGAGCGGCGATCGTCTTTCTAGACTTCCGCCAGATCCCTGCGCAGCAGCTTCGCCAGTTCGGCCGCCATTTCGGCGCGCCGGAACGGCTTGCTGAGCAGCGGGCGCAGCTCCGCCAGCGAATCCGAGGCGAAGCCGGAGATGAACAGCACCTTCAGTTCCGGGCGCAGCTTCTTCGCGCGCTCGGCGACATCCGGCCCGGCCATGCCGCCGGCGAGGATCACATCGGTGATCAGCACGTCTATCGGCCGGGGATTCTCGAGCACCGCGATCGCCTCCTTGCCGGTCGCCGCCTGGCTCACCTCGAATCCCAGGCTGCGCAGGATCGCCGCCGTGGTCGCGCGCACCGCCGCGTCGTCATCGACCAGCAGCGCGCGCAGGCCGTCGAAGGCGTCGGCGCGGCCGCCATCCGGCGCCGGGCCCGCGGCGCCGCCGGTCGCCACCGGAAGATAGAGCCGGATCGTGGTGCCGATGCCCGGCTCGCTGTAGAGGCGCAGCTGCCCCTTCGACTGTTTCGCCAGGCCGTAGACCATGCTGAGGCCGAGGCCGGTGCCCTGGCCGACCGGCTTGGTGGTGAAGAACGGCTCGACCGCGCGCGCCAGGACCTCCGGCGTCATGCCGATGCCGGTATCGGTGACCGAGATCCGCAGGCAGGGGCCGGGCTCCGCAGCCGGGGCCGGCGTCGCCGCCGTCTCGTCATCGGCGAGCCAGGTGCCGAGATCGACGCCGATCGTCAGCCTGCCCCCGCGCGGCATGGCGTCGCGCGCGTTGTTGGCGAGGTTGAGGATCGCGTTCTCGAGCTGGTTCGGGTCCACCAGCGCCTTCGGCAGGTCCGGCGCGGCGTTGATCGTCACCTCGATCAGTGCGCCGACCGAGCGCTTCAGCAGCGGCAGCAGGTCGACCAGCAGCTGGTGCAGGTCGGTCGACCGCGGGCTCAGCGGCTGGCGCCGGGCGAAGGCGAGCAGCCGCTTGGTCAGGGTGGCGCCGCGATCCGCCGCCCCCAGCGCCGCCTGGGCGAGGTCGGTCGCCGTCGCGTCGCCCTTGATGCGGCCGAGCAGGGCTTCCAGGTTGCCGATCACCACCGTGAGCAGGTTGTTGAAGTCGTGGGCGACGCCGCCGGTCAACCCGCCGATCGCTTCCATCTTCTTCGCTTGGGCCAGCTCGGCCTCGTGCAGCTTCGCCTCGGTGATGTCCTGCAGCACGCCGATGATGCGCACGACCTTGCCGTCGACGATGTCCTTGGTTGCCGTGCAATGCACCCAGCGCAAGGCCCCGCCCGGCCGTTGTATCCGGTACTGGATGTCGTGCGGCGCGCCTTCGGTGTCGAGGAAATACTGGTATTCGCGGCGCACCGCCTCGCGATCGTCGGGATGGACCAGGCGTTCGACGAATTCGGCGTCGGTGATCTGCAGCTCCTCCGGCCGCAGGCCGAGGATCGCGGCGCAGGCCGGCGAATACTGCGTGCGGCGCAGGCTCTGGTCGCGCGTGTCGCTGCCGCGCTCCGGCTGCCAGATCCAATAGCCCAGGCCGGCGATCCTCTGCACGTTCTCCAGCAGCGCCTGGTGCTGCCGCAAATCGGTGACGTCGATGGCGATGCCGTCCCAGAAGATGTTGCCGTCCTCGTCGGTGTAGCGCCGCGCCACGGATTGCACCCAGACCAGCTGGCCGTTGGGCCTGATGGCGCGGAATTCCTGCGTCAGGACCTCGTCGCCCTCGCACGAGGCGAGGATCGCCTCGTACATGCGCTTGCGGTCGTCGGGATGCACCAGCCGCACCAGCGATTCGGTGTCGAGTCGGAAATTCCCGGCCGGCGTGCCGAAGGCCTTGCGGAAGCCCTCGCTGGCGAAGGTGTATTCGACCGTGCCGGGCGGAATGAAGCGCCGCGTGAAAACGCCGCCGGGAATGTTTGCCAGCAGCCGCGCGAGGCGCCCTTCGCTCGCCGTCAGTTTCTCGACCGAGCTCAGCAGCGCCGCCCGCGACTGGCGCAACGCGGCCCAGAGCAGGAAGATCGCGCTGAGGATGGTGAGCAGCAGCACCAGCTTGCCCGGCAGGCTGGCGATCCAGCTGCTGAGCAGGTCCTGCACCGGCACCCCGGCGACGACCACCAGCGGCCAGCCGCGGGCGGTGCGAAAGGTCAGGATGCGCTCCTTGGAATCGGTGTCGACCTGGGCGCGGACGGTGCCGGTCGGCCCCTTCTTGAGGCCGTCGCCGAAGATCGGGCCCTCGAACTTGCGTCCGATATAGGGCTCCATCACCGGCCAGCGCGCGAGCAGGTAGCCGTCGGCGCGGAACACCGCGAAGGCGCTGCCATCGGCGAGGTCGACGGATTCGTAGGAGCGCAGCACCTGCGTGGCGTCGGTCAGCGCGAATACCTCGATGGCCGGCCCGCCAGCGGGGGTGATGAACCTGTAGCGCATGGGCACGGTCGTGCCGCCGCCCGCGACGCCGTTCGTGGAATCCAACCGCACCGGAACGCCGATATTGACGTAGCCGAAGCCGAAGGGCGCCTCCGCGCTCGACCAGGAGACGGCGTCCAAGTCGATCTCGCCCGGTTCCGGCGTGACGGGCGACAGGTTGAGCACCTCATGGCCGTCGACCCTGACGATGACGCGCAGGATGTCCCCGTCGCCGTCGAGCACGCGCAGCGCCTCTTCGCGCAGCCCCGGCCGCGATGGGGCGGTGGATTTCAGGTGCCGCTCCACCACCTGCTGGATCGTGACGATCTCGCTGTTGACCTCGTTGAACTGGCGCTCGGCGGTGTCCTGCAATCCGGTAGCGAGCAATTGGGTCTGGCGCTCGCCCAGACGCAAGTCGCGCTCGTATTCCGCTTTCGCGCTGAGACCCAGCCACGCCGCGGCGACGGTGGCGGTGACGAACGCCAGGATGGTCGGCAGATAGCGGAGCCCCGATCCCAGCTTGATGGCCGGCATGCGCCCTCCCGGCCGCCGGTTCCCGTCACCAGTGGCCCCCGATGGGAGTATTCAGTCTAGCATCGCCGCCCGGGCCTAGCGAGTCACGTCCTTCACGTAGGCGGCGAACTTGTCCTTGTAGTCCGGATGCCAGCGCGACAAGGCGGGGCGGTTCTGGATGATGTCGTCAGCCGCCCACTGGATGCGCCGCGCGTCGAGGGCATGGCTCACATCGTTGTCGGGGCAGAGGATGTAGAAGCTCCCCTCCGCCAGGCGCTCGAGCAGAAAATCCACCACCTGGTCGGCGGTCCAGGCGCCGGCCGGCTTGGCGCTCTCCGGCGCGTCCACCGGGCGCCCGGTGATGCCGGTCCAGGCATGGCCGGGGATCAGCAGATGCGCCGTCGTCTTGCAGCCCGGCCGGTTGCGCAATTCGTGCGCCAGCGCCTCGGTCAGCACCTTCACCCCCGCCTTGCTGACATTGTAGGCGGTGTCGCCGGGCGGGCAGGTGATGCCCTGCTTCGAGCCGGTGTTGATGACGAGGCCGGGCACGCCTTGCGCGGCGATGGCGTCGGCGAAGCATTGCACGCCGTTGATGACGCCCCACAGGTTGACGCCGAGCACCTTCTGCCAGCGCTCGTATTTCTCCGTCGGCCCGCCGCCATTGCCGATGCCGGCGTTGTTCATCAGTACATGCACCGCGCCGAATTTCTGGAAGGCGAGCTGCTTCAGCCGCTGCACGTCGGTCAGCACCGAGACATCGGTGGCGACCGCCAGCACCTCCGCCTTGCTGGAGATCGCGGCGACCTCGGCCGCCGCCCGCTCCAGCGCAGCGCCCGCCAGATCCGCCAGCACCACCTTCAGGCCGAACCCGGCGAAGCGCTTCGCCGACGCGAGCCCGATGCCCGATGCGCCACCGGTGATCACGGCGACATTGCCTTTCGTAATGGCTGGATGCTGTTTCATGCGTCAAATTCCCTCAAAGCGGCGCTGCGACGAATTTCCCTAGGACGCCCATCATAAGCCGAACGCGCCGCCCTTGGAACCGCGCGGCGAACTGCGTCATGATGCGTGCGGCGCCCGGTTCAAGTTGGAGTTCATGCGCGACCCTGATTTCATCGCCGCCTGCCATGAGCGGGTGCTCGACATCTATTACTACTGGGACGAGAAGCGCGCCGGCCGCCTGATGCCGCGGCGGAGCGATCTCGATCCGCTGGAATTCCACCGCCTGCTGCCCGATGTCGGCCTGGTCGACGTGGTGCCGGACGAGCGCCGCTACGTCTATCGCCTGATCGGCACCAACGAGGCGCAGATGCGCGGCCGCGACCCGACCGGCCAGGCGGTCAAGGACGCCTATTTCGGCACCAGCGTCGAGACCGTCTACCTGAACTACGACAAGGTCGTGCGCGACAAATGCCCGGTGATCGACCGCGACCCCAGCCGCACCAGCGACGACCGCTATATCTGCCACGAAACCATCTTCCTGCCGCTTTCAGAGGACGGCGAGAATGTGAACATGGTGCTATTCCTGACCGTCTACGTGCCGGCCGCGACCATCCGATAGAGGACGGGCACGCCGGTGCCGATGGTTGCGGTGCCGTCGCCGCGTCGATACCATCGTGCCGTCCCGCTCAGGAAGGGAGCCGCGCCATGCCAGCCTCGAACGAGCCGAATTCTCCGGTCCTTGGTCCTAGGCCCGAGGATGTGACTGCGCATTATCGCGTGCCGCATCTGCTGGAAACGATCCGCACCGGCCTCGCCGCGCTGGGCAAGACGCCGGAGAGCATTACCGTCGACGATCTGGCGCCGATCGAGGAATTCCACATCGGCGGCCGCCCGGCGACGAAGGAAATACTGGACCAGCTTGTCCTGAAGCCCGGCTCCCAGGTGCTCGACATCGGCTGCGGCATTGGCGGGCCGGCGCGTTTCGCCGCCTCGGCTTATGGTGTGCGGGTCTGCGGCATCGATCTGACCGCGGAGTATGTCGAAATCGGCCAGGAGCTCTGCCGCTGGGTCGGCCTTGCCGAGCGTGTCAGCCTGCGCCAGGCCAGCGCCACCGCCTTGCCCTTCACGCAAGGAACCTTCGATGCCGCCTACATGCTGCATGTCGGCATGAACATCGCTGAGAAGCAGACGCTGGCGCGCGAGGCGGCGCGGGTGCTGAAGCCCGGCGGCTTGTTCGCGGTCTACGATGTCATGTTGATGAACGACGAGCCGCTCAAGTTCCCGCTCCCCTGGGCCGCGCATGCGGGCCTCAGCAGCGTCGACGCGCCGAACGTTTACAAGGAGGCGCTGCAGCTCGCCGGATTCGACGTGGTGGCCGAGCGCAACCGCCGCGACTTCGCCATCGCCTTCTTCGAGAACCTGCGCGCCAAACAGGAATCCGCCGGCAGCCCGCCGCCGCTCGGCCTGCACCAGGTGATGGGCGGCGACGCCAAGGTGAAGATGGCGAATATGCTGGAAAATCTGAAGGCGGGCCGGCTGGGGCCGTGCGAGATTATCGCGAGGAAGCGGGCGGGGTAGGAACCATCGTTGAGGTGGATGTAACTACCTTTACAATCGGCGGTCGTGTGGCAAATACTTAGGACCTTGAAACTAAATATGCCTGCTGTGGCAGGTAATCTAGATGCGGACAATACATGGGCTCGGCGAGTTCCCCTGCTAAGACAATTCTGGACTGCATAGAGGAAGGGTTGCCGCTCGCATTGGTGCTTGGGCAATCCATCAATACTAGCCGTTCCGGCCAGGATCCGCTGTTGAGCCTGAGCTTGAACAAACTCGGCCGTACAGTCGATCTTGATCGAGGTTGGCCAGCGCTCATAGGCGCCACCGGTCTGGCCGAGAACTTTTATGAATGGCTAGCAGAGCGATTTCAGAGATGTCCAGCTCCTGTTTGGCTTGAGTCGATTGCTCAGCTTCCATGGAGCGCTATCTTCACCTCAAGCGTGGATCCAACTTTGGCGACTCGGTTTGCGTCGGCCAACCGCGAACCACAAGTGGTGCTCACGGGAACCGAGATCCCCATCGTCGCAAGGAGCACAAGTCGCACTCCACTCTACTACCTCTTCGGCCGGGCTGGTGTTTCTGACACCGCTGCCCTTCCGCCACGTGATCGGTCGGCACTTCGAGTGCGTACGAATTCCCAGGCAATTCCTATACTTAACAGATTGCCCGAGATAGCGACGCCCCTGGGAGTGGTTGTTGTCGATTGTGTGTCTATTGATCGTGATTGGCTGACACTCGACCCATTGTTGGCAGCGATAGAACAGATGCCATCTGGCAGGGTCGTGTGGTGCGGCCTCGACGATAAGGCAATTGATAGCAACGAGTCTCTGAAATATCTGGTGACATCGGGGCACGTCCTTGCGCCGCCACAGTCGCTCGGCGAAGTCGTCGCCGAACTGTCCGCAACAGGAAGGCTCGATGATGTGGTGCCGGCGCGCCCCACCACCGCAGGCACGATATCATTCGAGAGCGGCCAATCGATCAGCCTTTCTCCGGAAATCCGGATCCGCGTCGAGGCCGTTGCATCCATAGTGGATGATTCTTGGAAGGAGTTTCTCAATCCGCTAGGGGCAGAAGCCGAGTATCTCGCCTTCAGGCACTTCCACGGCGGTGGTGAAGGGCCGCGATCTCTGGTGCAGGGAGTCCGCTACGGCTTTGCCATTGATCGAGACTATGAAACAAAGCTCGCAAGCATTGTCGAGTCAGCCATCGGAGAGCATGCGAAATTCTCAGATCCAATTCTGGTTCATGGCCAGTCAAGCACAGGTAAGACGATTGCGCTTGCGCGATTGGTTGCTGGATTGGTCGAAGCTTCGAAGAGCGCTGTTCTCTACACAATATCTAGAGTTCCGCTGAGTTCAGAAATTGATGCGTTCTGCGAACTTGTCGAGCAGGCCGGCGCTCCCGCCACAGTTATTGTTTGTGACTGCAACGCGGCGGTGGTGCGATACAGAGAGTTATTGCTCAGTCTTCGAAGTCGCGGTCGCAAAGTAGTGGTGGTTGGGTCCTCTTATCGGCTGGTAGATTCCAATACTCCTCCAGGGCGGACAAGCGTAGTTGCGCCGGAGACCCTATCTGAAGGGGAGCGTGCAAGGCTGACGTCACTGCTTACGAAGTATAGTGACGGATCGGAAATAAGGGTGGGTCATGATCGGAATGTGTTGGCCACCCTATATCGAGTCCTGCCACCGAGCCGGCTTCAGATAGCCATGGGCTTAAGCGGTGAGGCCCGCGCGGCAGAGCAGTCTATTCGCGAGCGAGGGGCACGGCCTCAGTCGCGCAGGTATGATTCGCAGTTGGCCATCGCGCTGGTTGCAGCGGGCATCGCAACGGAGAGCGATCAGATTCTGGACGAGCTTATCGCAGACTCACTTTCATCAGCGGATGACTCGGCAGGTCGGCTAGTTGACTTGGTGATGGTTGCGGGACGGTTGAACTGTCCGGTGCCAGTCAACCTCTTAATGCGCGCTGTAACCAGTGCAAACCCGAGATCTGATTTTGCTACAATTGCAGCTGTCTTTGAAGGACTGGATCTCTTTCGGTGGCGCAAGGTGGACGGCGGTCCGGAGGACCTATTTGTGTCTCCTCGACTAACGCTCGAAGCAGACCTCTTGTGCCGGAGGAGATTATTGAATGCAGCGGGAGAGGGCGCACAACTCATCAAATTGATTGAAGCCGCTCGATTGAGTTGGGATCCGGGTGGAAGCGAGCGTCGGTTTCTAATCGAACTTATACAGAAGCTTGGCCCTGATGGCCCTTTAGGCAACAGGTATAGAGAAAGCTATCTTGCAATCGCGCGGACGCTTACAGGCCTTCGCAGCAGATTTGGAACAAATGATCCAAATGTAATGCTTCAGGAATCTGTACTGCGGAGAAGTGCGATTCGTGAAGGTGCCGTCCGAGACCCAGAACAATTGCTGGTTCTCGAAGAAGCACGCGAGGCCGTTCAATCCGCGATGGACCAGCTTGGCAATCAAACCGGACGCGGTGCGCGGCGCACTCGCGCCAATTTGTCAGTCGAGCGGGCAACAATCTACGGGTTTCTTGCCAACTATAAAGCTCAGCGATCTGAGTCCCCTGAAGAGATTTGGTCGGCCTATGAAGCAGCTCGAGTGGCAGCAAAGGCCGCTACTGCGGTGAGTGATACATATTTCCCTTTCGATGTGAGTCTCTGGGTGCCTGCAGACTTGGCGGAGAGCGAGGCACTCGGGGAGTCTAAGAGGCTCGAGTTGATCGCGGACATTCACTCCGTGTTAGATCGAATCGATCCGAATGCATTCCCCAGAGAACAGCGAGAAAAGTTCAATCGACGACTATATAACATCGGGGAGCAGTTGCAGTTTCCGCATCTCTCGCAAAGAGCCTTCGCTCAGTTGGAGGCGGACGGATCAACGGCTGGCTACTATTTGCGCGCCCGCAATTTAGGGCCGGGAGTACAACAAGACGCAGAGGATACGATAAGCCAGTCTGACCGTGCCCGGGCAGAAGAAGCGGCGAGATTTCTCATGGCGAACTGGGAAAAAATCAAGGGCGACGAAAGGAGCCTCCGGTATCTGTTGCAGTGCGAGTGGATCGTCGCCGTTGGTAGGCGACTTATGCGCGGTGAGCGCGCACCCTTGCCATTTGGTGATCAAAAACGCCAACTGCTTCTGCGACTTGTTAAGGTCCTGAATGAGGTAACGATCTCGTTTCAGGATAATGCGCTACGTTACTTGGAGGCAGTCCTATCCTGGCTCGTCAACGACGAGCAACATGCTCAGGCGATTTGGAGGGAGCTCGCGCGCGAGACGGATTTCGTAGACTCGAGGCGCGTTATCAGGCGCCACCTATTGACGGACGCTGACGGCAATCCAATTCTGTTCTCTGGTCGGGTAGAAGTGGTATCTGGCGAAAACAGATTTGTATTGCGTGTAAACGAAATTGGACGGCGCATCCAGTTGCTCGGGAGAGACTTTCCCGGCGTCGATCTCGCCTATGGCCGAACTGTGCCAGCGTTTGCAATTGGGTTCAACTTTATTGGCCCTATTGCTGATCCGTCACGGCGAGCCGGGGGTTAAGTTGCCATTCGTTGACGTGAACGCTGCCTACTGTGATCTGCGTGACGGCCTGCGTGCGCAGGTATCGGCTGCAGCGCTTGGAGTGACGTGAGCCCCGTTTCTCATCCAGCCGAAGGTAGAGTCTCGCCGTGAGTTGAACCCATCTGGGCGGTTGGGGCAACGGCCATGGGCGCGGAGCCCTCCTCAAGCGCAGCGCCCGATGGCCGTTGCATGGACCGGGCGCTGGCGACAGCGAACTCGGCTGGCGTGAGCCAGCCGATCT
>Ga0268299_1000735_pt1 | contig 85260 bp, 72 predicted proteins | sample NOBtaG_FD_193484 | JGI IMG/M metagenome (GOLD analysis project Ga0268299, IMG submission 193484) | Activated sludge microbial communities from bioreactor in Nijmegen, Gelderland, Netherland - NOB reactor | ecosystem: Engineered > Bioreactor > Aerobic > Activated sludge | place: Netherlands... | reverse complement strand
GCACGCGTCAGCGTGCGGTCGAATTGAAAAGCTCGACCAGCGCCGGCACCACCCGCGGGCTCGCCGTCACATCGGGCTCCACCACCACGACGATGCGCGACGCCGCGACCCCGTCGGCCAACCGCTTCGTGTCCTGATCCGCCTCGTGCACGAGGAAGAGCGTAGGCACGCGCAATACGGCGAGCGCCGCACGCGGATCGGGCCCATCGCTCGCCGGCTGACGGCCGAGCGTCGCGACCCCCGCGACGGGAACGCGGCTCGCGACCACGAGGGCGGCACTGCCACCGACGCCTTCCCCGACGAGGAACACCGGGCGGATCTTCCGGCCGAGCAGATAGCGATAGGCGCCTTCGACGTCACGATCGGCCGCCGCGAGGTCGACCCCTCCGCCGGATTCCCCGTGACCGCGAAGATCGATCCGGAGCGTGCGGTAGCCGCGCTCCACGAGCGAACGCGCGGCGGCGGCCCATTGCCGGCGATCGGCGCGCGCGCCGTGCACCAGCACGACACCCGGCCCCGCCGTTCCCCCGAGCTCGCCGATCAGCTGCACCCCGTCCATCGCGGTGACGTCGACGCGCTCGTCCGCCGACGCCGGAAGGCTCGCCGCGAGCGCGAGGAGCACGACCATCACACCGGCGGCGGCCCATGGTCGCACGTCAGCGTCCCGCACGTGCCGCATCGACGACCGGCCGCATGACATGGGGAACGTCGCTGATGATGCCGTCGCATCCGAGCGCCAGGAGGCGGCGAGCTTCGCCCGGGTCGTTGATAGTCCAGACGTGGACCTCGGCGCCGAGCGCGTGCGCGGCGGCGACGCTCGCGGCATCGACGAGCGTGACGTCGCCGAACGTCGGAGGAATCTGCAACGCGACCGCCCCGTCGGGCAGCATCGGCGTCGTGCCGTTCTGCAACGCGCCGATGAACGCCGCGACCTCGCCCGTCGCGCAGCTGGTCGGGAGATCCGGGGCGGCGGCGCGGATCGCCTGCATGATCACGTCATGCTCCGCCGCGAGCACGATGGGCGATCGGGCGGCGCGCACCAGCGCGACCACCGCGTCCAGGATGGCCGCACCCTCGCACTTGATCTCGACGTTGAGCGGCATGTCGGGAAACTCGGCGAGGAGCTCGGCGAGCCGCGGCACGCGAAGGCCCTGGCCGCGGAACGGGAACGTCCTCCCGTCGTCGGGCGTGAACCGATGTCCGGCGTCGAGCCGCGCGAGCTCGGCGAACGTGACCGCGGCGACCGCCCCGGCGCCGTCGGTCGTCCGGTCGAGCGTCGGGTCGTGGAGCACCACGACCTCGCCGTCACGCGTCGCGTGGACGTCGAGCTCGAAGACGTCGACGCCAGCCGCGTGCGCACGACGAAACGACGCCAGCGTGTTCTCGGGCGCGACACCGGCGGCCCCGCGATGACCGAACAGGCGCGGCGGCGTGCCGTCGAATCCTCGTCGCACCGCCCGACTCCCGGGCTCGATCACTCGATCGACGAGCTCGCGTGGGGCCGCAGGATGTCGAGCAACGACACGGGCGAGAGCGAGAGCGAGTGCAGCTGGACGGAGCTGCCGAGGCTCGCGAGACGGGCTACGAGGTCGCTCCGCAGACGAGCGAAGCGCTTCCACCGCGATCCCGAGATCTGCTCGTCGGACGGCAGCTTCACGTTCAGCGGGTCGATGTAGTTGCCGTTCTCGAAGAGCATGAAGTGCAGATGCGGGCCGGTCGCCATCCCGCTCGCACCGACGTAACCGATGACCTGCCCCTTGCGCACTTTCGTCCCGACTTTGAGTCCGCGCGCGTAACCGCGGAGGTGCGAGTAGGACGTCGAATAGGGCTGCGCGTGCTCGATCTCGATGTGATTGCCGTAGTGACCGCTCCGACCGGCGAAGGTGACCACGCCGCTCGCGACGGCGCGGACGGGCGTGCCCGCAGGCGCCGAGAAGTCCACCCCGCGATGGGGGCGCATGCGACGGAGCACCGGGTGGAAGCGGCCTCTGGTGTAGCCCGACGTGATCTTGCGGTACTCGACGGGGTATTTGAGGAACTGCTTGCCGAGCGCGCGACCATCGAGGTCGTAGTATTCGGCCTCGCCGCGCTCGTTCTCGAATCGGATCGCCGTGAGCGTGCGTCCGCCGCTGGTGATCTCCGCCGCGAGGATGTCGCCCGCGCGCGGTGAGCCTCCTTCGTCGTCGGCGACCTCCGCGTACAACAGACGGAACTCGTCGCCGGGCTGCACGTCCTCCTGGAGGTCGACCTCCCAGCCGAAGAGATCGGCGAGCTCGGACACCATGCGCACCGGGACGCCGGCCGCCGACGCCGAGGTCGCGAGACTCGCGTCGACCCGGCCGACCACGCCGCGGACGGCCGCCATCTGCGGCATCGCCTTCAAGCGGGCTTGGATCTGTCCGTGCACGAGCCGCATGCTGAGGAGCGAGTGCGGATCGATCTGGTACTCGAGCGCCATGAGGCGCCCCTGGTTCTTCCCGAACGTCAGCTCGATCGCGTGCGTCGGGCGGATGCCGTCGACGGCGTAAGCGGAGGCGAGCGCCTGCTCCCACGCCTTGATCTCGGCGGCCGGCAACCCGTGCTCGCCGAGGATGCCCGCGAACGTCTCGCCTTCCGCGACGAGATGCCGGACCGTGACGCCGTCGTCACCGGGCACCGTCGACGCGGCGGGGCCGACGCCGCGCGTTTTCGCCTGCGGCTCGGCGCGGAGCTCGCCGGACGCAAGTGTCTCGGGCACGCCGCTCAGAAGCGCAACCGTCAGCAACGCGGCCAGCAGACACGAGTGCCCGCTGGGCAATGTCGAGGTTCGTCGTCCGTCCATCCGCTTCGACTCGGAAAAGCTCCTGCGTGGGGGAGCGTGACGTGCGCGCGACCCTGCCCAACGGCTTGCGGGTTGTCAAGCCGAATGACATGTCCGAATCGATAGCTCCGGTGGCCCCGCGCATGACTTTCCTTCGGCTCGCCGCCCTGCTCCTGCTCGCGATGATCGGCGCGGCGGCCTCCGTCGCGTGGGTGGCCGTCAGCCCGGGTCCGCCGCTGCCGCGCGCCGGCGCGAGCGTCGTCATCCACGAGGGGGACGGCGTCGCGGAGATCGCCCGCCGACTCGAAGCGGCCGGGCTCGTGCGGAGCGCCCTGCTCCTCCGCGTACAGGCGCGTGTCACGGGTCTCGATCGCACGATCCAGCCGGGGCGCTATCGGTTCGAGACGGCCAGCACGACGAACGACATCCTGCGTCGGCTCGCGGCCGGCGTCGCGCCGATCGAGGTGACGATTCCCGAGGGCTACACCGTCCGCGAGATCGCGAAGCTCGTCGCCGAGCGCGGGCTCGCCTCCACCGACACGCTGCTCTGCCTCGCCGACGATCCCGAGTTCCTCCTCGCGGCCGGCGTGCTCGGCCCGCAGCTCGAGGGCTACCTCTTCCCCGACACCTACCGCTTCGCGCCCGGCACCGACGCCGGCGAGGTGCTGGCGACGATGGTCCGACGCTTTCACGACCGCTTCGACGCCGACCGGCACCGCCGGACGAGCGCGCGCGGCCTCACCGTCAATCAGGTCCTCACGCTCGCTTCGATAATCGAGAAGGAGACCGGCAAGCCCGAAGAGCGTCCGCTCATCGCGGCCGTGTTCGCGAACCGGCTGCGGATCGGCATGCCGCTCCAGAGCGACCCGACCGTGATCTACGGCCTTCCCGCGTTCGACGGCGACCTCACGCGCGCCGACCTCCAGTATCCCTCGCCCTACAACACGTACGTCGTCGGCGGCCTCCCGCCGGGACCGATCGCGAACCCCGGGCTCGCCGCGATCGACGCCGCGCTCGCGCCCGCGGATTCCTCCGCGCTGTATTTCGTTTCCCGGAACGACGGGTCGCACGCCTTTTCGTCGACGCTCGCGGAGCACAACCGGGCCGTGCATCGCTTTCAGCGAAACTCGCCTTGACTGGAGCGAAAGAAAGGCGAAGTATACGCGCCGCGAGAGGAGGTGCCGAGACATGACGGGTCCCATGCTCACGAAGCGGCAAAAGGAATTGGTCGACTATCTGGACGCGTACATCCTGAAATCCGGGTACGCGCCGACGCTCGAGGAGATCGGTCAGCATTTCGGCCTGAGCTCCCTCGCCACCATCCACAAACACCTCACCAACCTCGAACGGAAAGGCATGATCCGCCGCAAGTGGAATCGCAGCCGCGCGCTCGAGGTCGTCCCGCAGCAGCGGCGGGCCACGGCGATCGAGCTCCCGCTCGTCGGCCGCGTGGCCGCCGGCGTGCCGATCGAGCCGATCGAGCACAGCGACACCATCTCGGTGCCGGAGGAGCTCGTCGGCCGCGGCGATACCTTCGTCCTCCGCGTGAAGGGCACGTCGATGGTCGACGAAGGCATCCTCGACGGCGATTTCGTCGTGGTGCAGTCGCGCGATCAGGCCGACAACGGCGACATGGTGGTGGCGCTGGTGCGCGGCGAGGCCACCGTCAAGCGCTTCTACCGCGAGAAGGCGGGCATGATCCGCTTGCAGCCCGCGAACGAGGCGATGGCGCCCATCATGGTGCGGGCGGGCGACGTCGAGATCCGCGGCGTCGTGACCGCCGTCATGCGCAAGTACGGATCGCAGCGGCGGCGCTCCGCCGCCTAGGAGTCGCCCCGACTCCGAGGAGCATGACGCCGACCCATCTCATCTTCGACCTCGACAACACGTTGTACCCGCCCAGTCGAGGGGTGGTGGAACGCGTCGACGATCGCATCAACCGTTTCATGACGGAGCGGCTCGGCCTGCCGGTCGACGTCGCCGCCACGCTGCGCGCGCGCTATCGCGACACGTACGGCACCACGCTGAATGGCTTGATGCGGCATCACGGGATCGAGCCGGACGACTACCTCGAGGCCGTCCACGAGATCGCCGTCGAAGAGCTGCTCGCTCCCGATCCCGACCTCCAGTCGATGTTGTCGCTGCTGCCGCACCGCAAGATCGTGTTCACCAACGGGTCGGCGGCACACGCGGATCGCGTGCTCGCCTGCCTCGCGGTCCGCGAGCACTTTCACGACGTGTTCAGCCTCGAGCGCGTGTCGTACGTCCCGAAGCCCGAGCGCGCCGCCTTCGAATCGGTCCTCGCGACGCTCGCGGTCGGGCCGCGGGACTGCCTCTTCCTCGACGACCGTCCGGACAACCTCGCGACGGCGCACGCGCTCGGCATGCGCACCGTGCTCGTCGGCGCGCTGCCAAGCCGCGCGTCCACCACGCGCGGCGAGCGCCGGCTCGTCGGCGATCACTTCGAGGCGGAGCCGTGGCTCGACGGCGCGATCGCGTCCGTGCTCGAGCTGCCGGGGTTGCTCACCGCGCTCGCGATCCCATGAGCGACGCGTTCTCGCTGTATCTCCACCTGCCCTATTGCCAGGTGAAGTGTCCCTACTGCGACTTCAACTCCTACGCCGCCGAGACCTGGCCCGAGGACGCGTACGTCGCCGCGCTCCTCGACGAGCTCCGGCAGCGCGCGGCCGAACCGCCCTTCGCGAATGCCACCGTCGCCACGATCTTCTTCGGCGGCGGCACGCCGTCACTCTTTCAACCGGCGAGCATCGCACGCCTGCTCGAGGGGATCGCCGACATCCGGCCGCTCGCGGACGACGTCGAGATCACGCTCGAAGCCAATCCCGGCACCGTCGAGCAGAGCCGCTTGCGCGGCTTTCGTGAGGCGGGCATCCGCCGCCTGTCGTTCGGCATCCAGTCGTTCGACGGCGACGTGCTCCGGACGCTCGGGCGGATCCATGGCGCCGACGAGGCGCGCGCCGCGATTCGCGCCGCGCGCACCGCGGGCTTCGACGACCTCAACCTCGATCTCATCTTCGCGGTCCCGGGTGAAGACCGGGTGACGTGGGAAGCCGACCTCGCCGAAGCGCTCGCATGGGCACCCGAGCACGTCTCGGCGTACAACCTCACCTACGAGCCCGGCACGCCGTTCCACACGTGGCGCGCGCGCAATCAACTGCGCCCGCTCGACGACGAAGACGAGCTCTGGATGTACCAGTACGCGCGTGCGGTTCTCGCCGACGCCGGGTACGCCCAGTACGAGATCTCCAACTTTGCCCGCCCCGGCCGGGAGGCACGACACAATCGGAGCTACTGGCGCGGCGTTCCCTATCTCGGCCTCGGCGCAGGAGCTCACTCGTACTCTCCCGTCCCCGACTGGGGACGCCGGTGGTCGAACGAGCGCATCCCGGAGCGCTACATCGCGGCCGTGCACCGCGGCGAGGCCGCCGTCACCGCCGAGACCCTGACGTTCGAGACCGCGGCCGCCGAGTTCATGTTCCTGGGCCTGCGGGAGCGCGAGGGGATCGATCCGGCGGTCTTCGCCCGGCGGTTCGGCTGTCCGCTCGAGGACGTGCATCCGGAAGTCGCGATGTTTCGCGCCGAGGGATTCCTCGAAGATCGCGACGGCCGCGTGCGGCTGACCGAGCGCGGCCTTCTGCTCGCCGACTCGATCTTCTCCGTTTTCCTGTAGTCGCCGCCGTCAGTCGGGCGTGAGCAGCGTGAGCGCGAAGCGCGCGTCGGGCTCGATCCACTGCCCGGCGCACGCGAATCCCGCGGCGCGCCCCATCGCGACCAGTCCCGCGGGCTCGTACTTGTACGAGCTTTCGGTCCAGATGCTCTCACCCGCCGCGACCGCAATCGTGAGATTCGCCGCGGGCACGTGAACCCGCTGATCCCGCCGGCTCACGAGATGCGACTCGACACGGCTCGCCTCCGCGTTCCAGCGCGGCGCGTGATCGAAGGCGTCCAGGTCGAAGTCGCCGCCGAGCTCGCGATTGATGCGCGCGAGGAGGTTCTTGTTGAACGCGGCCGTCACCCCGATCGGGTCCCCGTACGCGAGCAAAAGCTCCGCCTCCGGCTTGACGAGGTCGGCGCCGAGCAAGAAGCCGTCGCCCGGACGCAGGCTGGCACGCACGTCGCGCAGGAACGCCGCCGCGGCCGTGTCGTGGAAGTTGCCGATGTTCGACCCGAGGAACAGCACGAGCATCCCGCCCTGCGCCGGCCGGCGAGCCACGGCATCCCGGAGCCCCGGACCGAACGGCGCGCGATGTCCGACGACGGAGACCTGCGACAACCGCCCCAAGGTTCGCGCGGAGAGCTCGAGCGCCGTCGGCGAGATGTCGACCAGGCGCACGAGCATCGGACGCGCGCGCCGCATGCGTTCGACGAGCAAGGCGAGCTTGGTGCCGCTGCCGCATCCGAGCTCGACGAGCGTCGTGAGGTCGGGCAACGCGGCACCGATCACCTCGGCATACCGCTCGAGCAGCGCACGCTCGGCGCTCGGGATGCGATACCACGGCAGGTCGCAGATCGCCTCGAAGAGCTGCGACCCGAGCGCGTCGTAGAAGTACTTCGCCTGGAGCTGGCGCGGACGGAGCTGAAGATCGCGCCGGACGTCCTCCGCGAACTCGCGGAGCGGCCCGTCGAGCGCGGGGTGCGAATCGAGGCGTCGGACGCCGGCGGTCGGCGTCATGCGCGCACGCACCGGAACGTGGCGTAGGGATAGGGATACCGAGGGCGGAACCAGTTCCGCCAGCTACGGCGGACGAGCTCGGATGCGGTCGCGGGCGAAGCGCCTTTCATGACGTAGTGCCCTCCATCGAAGAAGTCCGTCGAATAGCGCTCGTACGACGGAATCGGCGTGAAGCCCGGGAATGGTGCGAAGACGGTGGACGTCCACTCCCAGCCGTTGCCGACGAGATCGTGGACGCCCCACGCGCTGACCCCGTCCGGGTGCGAGCCGACGGGGTGGGGATCGAAGGCGCGGAGCCCGAAGTTGCCGTGACGTGGGGACGGCGCCGCCGATCCCCACGGGAACGCGCGCTCTTCACCGTCGAGCGTTCCGAAGGCGGCCCGGTGATATTCGGCCTCGGTCGGGAGGCGTTTGCCCTTCCAGCGCGCAAACGCCTCGGCCTCCGCGTGGCTCACGTACACAGGCCACGCCGCCGGGAGCGGCACTTCCTCGAAGAGCGCCCGCCAGTACCAACGCCCGTCACGCCGTATCCAGAACGTCGGGTGCCGCAGGCCCTCGCGTTCGCGCCACGCCCAGTTCTCCGGCGTCCACAACGACGCCGTCTGATACCCACCCGCCTCGACGAACTCGAGGAAGTCGCGGTTGGTGACGTCGTGCACGTCGATCGCGAACGCGGGCACGTCGGCCTTGATCGCCGGTACCTCGTTGTCCCAGCCGAACGCGATCGTGTCGGGATCGGCGCCGAGCGTCGCCACGCCCGCGGGGATGTCGACCATCGCGGGCGGCGGCGGCTCGCCGCCGAGCACCGGGCGATAGTCGGACGGCCGTCGAAGCATCGCGACCGGCAGACGATGGAACATGTACAGCAGCGTCTCGTGGTGCATCGCCTCGTGCTCGAGGATGGTGAAGAGCGCGCGACCGCGCCGCAGCACGGGATCGTCGTCGCGAAGCAGACCGTCGTTGCGAAACGCGTCATCGACGGCGCGGTCGGTCGCGTCGGCGAACTCGAGGATGCGCGCGCGCGCGGGCCACGTCAGCCTGGCGTGGGCGCTGTCCGCGTCCTCGTCCGGATCGATGCCGCGCTCGAAGACGTCTTCCAAGTCGGCATCGACGCCGGAGAGGCCGAGCCCGCGCTTCACCAGCGTGTTGACGTTGAACGCGGCGACATGGCCCTCGTAGAACGGCACCGCATGGCGCGCCTCGATCGGCTGCGCCCGGTAGCCCTCGTCCGTCAGAAGATCGAACCAAGCGCGCGAGCGGCGGCGGTTTCGATGAAACCACTCGCGACACGCCGCGAGATCGACGCGGGGTGACGACATCCGCGTCATGCTGCGCTCCACACCGGTCATAGGCAACCGTCCCGAGAGAGCGCGGCTCGGAACGGTCTCGCTCGTCGGCGCGCCGCGATGCCGCGCGTCAACCGCGGCGCGGCTCGCGCCGGCTCACATGCCGAGGCGGGCCTTGCCCTCCGGCGAGATCATGTTGGGGTTCCACGGCGGATCCCACACGACCTGCACGTGCGCTTCGGCAACGCCGGCCAACGCCTCGATGCGGCGCTGCGCGTCCATCGCGATCGACGGCCCCATGCCGCAGCCCTGCGCGGTGAGCGTCATCTGTACGTCGACCGTGCTGCCGCCGGCCGGCGCCTCTCCGATCGTGAGATCGTAGACGAGACCGAGATCGACGATGTTCACGGGTATTTCCGGATCGTAGACGTTCTTGAGGGCCTCCCACACGGCGCCCTCGCTGACGCGGCCGTCGGCCGACGCTTCCGCGACCGTCTCGACCCGCCGCGGCTCCTTGCCGAGCGCGTCCGCGTCGCGATCGGCAACGCGGAACAGGCCGCCCATCGCCGGTACCTGCAGCGTGTACGTGTCGCCGAGCGCCTGTGTGATGATCGCGAGCGTTCCTTCTTCGATGGTGACCGTGTTGCCGTGCGGAATCTGGATCGCCTCGCACGTGCGACGAATCGTGATCTGTTCGTAGCTCATGGGTCCCTCCTTACCCCTCGCGTCGGGGCACGACAACGCCGCGACCGCCCTTTTCGTCCCTCGCGCTTTCGTGCCATAACGCGCGTCCACGAAGGGGGGGTCACCATGATCAATTGGAGTCGCACGAGGGCCGCCGTCGCAGCCACGGTGTTGCTGGTGGGAATGGCCGGGTGCTCCAGCACTCCCGCCGAGCCGGTGAAAATCACCGCCGTCGACCTCACCCACGAGATCGACGAGCACAACGAAACCCGCTCCGGCGCCCGCGAGACTTTCGCCCCGACGAGCACGATCTACGCCTCGATCGCCACCGAGGGCACCGGCGCAGCGACGCTCGCAGCCAAGTGGACCGATCCCGCGGGCAAGGTGCTCGCCGACGAGAAGAAGGAGATCAACCCCACCAAGGCGCAGCGTTCCGAGTTCCACATCGCGCCCCCCGACGGAGGACATCCGCTGGGACGCTACAAGGTGGTGGTCACCATCAACGGCGGCGGCACTCGCACCCGCGAGTTCGAGGTCCGCGTCACCGAGCACCGGTAGTCGAAGACGCCGTGGAGTCGCGACCCCAGCACGCCGCCCCGCCGTCCGCGTCTCCACCCGTTCCCGAGCCACCATTCGCGGAACGCGTTCGGACGCTCTTGCACGTCGGCCGCACCGGCACGCTGGCGACGCAGTCACGGAAGCGCAGCGGCTTCCCGTTCGCGTCGATCATGCCCTACGGGCTCGACGACGGCGGGCGGCCGACCTTCCTCATCAGCTCGATGGCGATGCACACGCAGAACCTCGGCGGCGACGCACGCGCGAGCCTGCTGGTCGCGCAGCCCGGTTGGACCGAGGACCCACTCGCGGGCGCGCGAGCGACGCTGGTCGGCGAGGTCCGCCGACTGGATGATCCGGGTGCGGCCCGCGACGAGTATCTCGCGCGGCATCCGAACGCGAAGCATTGGGTCGATTTCGACGACTTCGCCTTCTACCGAATGGAGGTCGTCGACCTCTATTACGTGGCCGGGTTCGGGGCGATGGGCTGGGTCGAGGCCGTCGACTACGCAGGGGCGGCGCCGGATCCGCTCGTCGACGTCGAATCGATGATCGTGAGCCACATGAACGCCGATCACGCCGACGCGCTCGTGACCTACTGCCATCACTACGCCAACGTCGCAGCCGAGAGCGCGACGATGACGAGCTGCGACCGCATGGGTTTCCGCGTCCGGGCCAAGGTCGGGGACCGGCTTCAGGGTCTCCGCATCAACTTTCCGACCGAGGTTCGGTCGAGCGAGCAGGCGCGGAAAACCCTCGTCGCGATGTTGCGAGACGCCCAGGCCACGACGGCCGGCTGACCCGGTTCCTCGTCGGTCCAGCTGAGAACGGGTCCCCGCGATTTCCCCGGTTGACGCTCGCCCGTGAGGCATGTATCGCTCAATCCGGCTGAACGGATGAACACCCTCGCCTCCACCACCCCGACCGTCCTCGCGCACCTTCCCGTCCTCGGCGACCTGACCAGGAGCCGCATCCTTCTCCTCTTGGAACGCCAGGAGCTGACGGTCGCCGAGATCTGCTCGGTGATGCAGATCCCACAATCCACCGTCAGCCGGCACCTGAAGGCGCTCGCCGACGGAGGCTGGGTGACCGCCCGCGCCGAAGGCACGAGCCGGCTCTACCGGGGTCTCCGCGAAAGCATGGACCCCGCCGGACAGCGCCTGTGGGAGGTCGTGGGCGACGAGGTCGCCGACACCTCGAGCGCGCAGCAGGACGCCCGCCGCCTCGAACGGGTGCTCGCCGACCGGCGCTCGAAGTCGCAGGAGTTCTTCTCCACGTCCGCGGGTCAGTGGGACAAGCTCCGCGCCGACCTGTTCGGCCAGTCCTTCCATCTGTCGGCGATGCTCGGCCTCCTCGATCCGGAATGGGTCGTCGGTGACCTCGGGTGCGGCACCGGGCAGGTCGCCGAGGCGTTGGCGCCGTGGGTCCGGCGCGTGATCGCCGTCGACGAGTCGACCGCGATGCTCCAGGCCGCCAAGCGCCGCGTCCGGACGCTCGCCAACGTCGACGTGCGACGCGGCGCGCTCGAGTCGCTGCCGATCGACACGGCCTCGCTCGACGCGGTGACCTGCGTACTGGTCCTGCATCACCTGCCGGCACCCGAACGCGCCCTCGCCGAGGCCGCCCGTGTCCTCCGTCCCGGCGGACGCCTCCTGCTGACCGACATGATGCCCCACGATCGCGAGGTCTATCGTCATCAGATGGGCCACGTCTGGCTCGGATTTTCAGCGGCCGAGATCACCCGCTACCTCGACGAGGCGGGGTTCGAGGCGACGCGACTCGTGCCATTGCCACCCGACTCGACGGCGCAGGGGCCGACGCTCTTTGCCGCCGCCGCCCTCAGAAGCCTCACCCTGCCGGCCGCTCGACCACGAGCATCCGCGCGCACCACACCAACGAACGAAGGAGAATCACGATGAGCATGCCTGCAACGAAATCCACGTCGGCGTTCGGCGACGCCGCCGCGAAGGGCCGGGTCCCGTACAAGGTCGCCGACCTGTCCCTCGCCGACTTCGGCCGCCGCGAGATCCGTCTCGCCGAGCAAGAGATGCCGGGCCTGATGGCGCTCCGCGCCCGCTACAAGGGCAAGAACCCCCTCTCCGGCGCCAAGGTCATGGGCAGCCTCCACATGACCATTCAGACCGCGGTGCTGATCGAAACGCTGGTCGATCTCGGCGCCGACGTGCGCTGGGTCTCCTGCAACATCTTCTCGACGCAGGACCACGCGGCCGCGGCGGTCGTGGTCGGGCGTCCCGAGACCGGCGGCACCGTCGAGGATCCGCGCGGCACGCCCGTCTTCGCCTGGAAGGGCGAGACGCTCGAGGAGTACTGGTGGTGCACGAACGAGGCGCTCCTCTGGCCGGACGGCAGCGGGCCGAACCTCATCGTCGACGACGGCGGCGACGCGACGCTCGTCGTGCACAAGGGCCTCGAGTACGAGAAGGCCGGCGCGATTCCGGCGTTCAATCCGGAGAAGGACCCCGAGGAGTGGGGCGTCATCCTCGATCTGCTCCGCAAGGTCCAGAAGCAGGACAAGCAGCAGTGGACCCGCATCGCGAGCGCGCTTCGCGGCGTCAGCGAGGAAACCACGACCGGCGTGCATCGCCTCTACCAGATGCAGGAAGCCGGGACGCTGCTCTTCCCGGCGATCAACGTCAACGACTCCGTCACCAAGAGCAAGTTCGACAACATCTACGGTTGCCGGCACTCGCTGGTCGACGGCATCTGCCGCGCCAGCGACGTCATGCTCGGCGGCAAGGTGGCCTTCGTCGCCGGGTACGGCGAGGTCGGCAAGGGCAGCGCTCAGGCCCTCCGCGGCCAGGGCTGCCGCGTCATCATCGGCGAGATCGACCCGATCTGCGCCCTCCAGGCTGCGATGGAAGGCTACGAGGTGAAGACGCTCGACGACGTCGTGTCGACCGCCGACATCTTCATCACCACGACCGGCAACGTCGACATCATCACGACCGCGCACATGGCGAAGATGAAGGACAAGGCGATCGTCGGGAACATCGGCCACTTCGACAACGAGATCGACATGGCCGGCCTGAAGAAGGTCCCGGGCATCGAGCGTATCAACATCAAGCCGCAGTACGACGAGTGGCGCTTCCCCGACGGCCACAGCGTCATGATCCTCGCCGAGGGCCGGCTCCTGAACCTCGGCTGCGCGACCGGCCATCCGAGCTTCGTGATGTCGGCGTCCTTCTCGAACCAGGTGATCGCGCAGCTCGAGCTGCACCTCCACAACGACAAGTACGAGAAGAAGGTCTACATGCTGCCGAAACACCTCGACGAGGAGGTGGCGCGGCTGCACCTGGATCACCTCGGCGTGAAGCTCACGAAGCTGACGCCCGAGCAGGCGGCGTACATCGGCGTCCCCGTGGAAGGCCCCTACAAGTCCGACCACTATAGATATTGATCGCATAGGGGGATCTCTCCCCCTTTGACCCCCGGCTCGCTGTCGCTCGGCCGCATCGCTACGCTCGCGGAGAACCGAGGCCACCGGGCCCCAAAAAGCGAAAAGCCGGCGAGCCCCGCAAGGGGCCGCCGGCTTTCGACACGTTACGAGTCTCTAGCTTGCTTTTATCTGCCGCCGGCCGCTGCCTTCGCAGCACCGAGCCCGGCCGCCTTGCGGAGCTCCTCGGCGCGGTCGGTCTTCTCCCAGGGGAAGAGGCCCTTCTCGGCCTTCCGGCCGAAGTGACCGTACGCCGCGGTCGGGCGGTAGATCGGACGCTTCAGATCGAGCGTCTTCACGAGCGAGGCGGGACGGAAATCGAACGCCTCGCGGACGAGGGCCGCAACCTTGTCGTCGGGCAGCACGCCGGTCCCGAACGTGTCGACCAGCACCGAAAGCGGATCGGCGAGACCGATCGCGTACGAGAGCTGGAGCTCGCAGTGGGTCGCGATCCCGGCCGCGACGACGTTCTTCGCGACGTAGCGGGCCATGTACGCGGCGCTGCGATCGACCTTCGACGGGTCCTTGCCCGAGAAGGCGCCGCCACCGTGCCGGCCGTACCCGCCGTACGAGTCGACGATGATCTTCCGGCCCGTGAGGCCGCAGTCGCCCATCGGTCCGCCGACCACGAAGCGGCCGGTCGGGTTCACGTGGTAGCGCGTCTTGCCGTCCAGGTACTGGGCGGGGATCGTCTTCTTGATGACCTCTTCGAGGACGAACGCGGCGAGCTTCTCGTGCGCGACGTCGGGTGAGTGCTGCGTCGAGATGACGACCGAGTCGATGCGGACGGGACGACCGTCCTTGTACTCGACCGAGACCTGCGACTTGGCGTCGGGACGCAGATAGTCGACCTTTCCGGCCTTCCGGACGGTGGTCAGGTTCTCGACCAGGCGGTGCGCCATCTGGATCGGGAACGGCATCAGCTCTTCGGTCTCGTTGCAGGCGTAGCCGAACATGAGACCCTGATCGCCGGCGCCCTGCTCCTTGTGGAGACCTTCGCCTTCGGTGACGCCTTGGGAGATATCGGGCGACTGCCGGTCGACCGCGATCAGCACCGCGCACGTGTCGGCGTCGAAACCCATGTCGGAGGACGTGTACCCGATGTCTTTGATCGCGGCGCGGGCGATGTCGGCGTACGGCACGACGGCCTTCGACGTGATCTCGCCGGCGACGATGGCCATGCCCGTCTTGACCAGGCTCTCGCACGCGACGCGGCTGTGCGGGTCTTCGGTGAGCAACGCATCGAGGATGGCGTCCGAGATCTGGTCGCACATCTTGTCGGGATGCCCCTCGGACACCGACTCCGAGGTGAACATGAAATCCTTGAGTGGCATGAAAAACCTCCTAGGTGGGTGGGCTCTTATAGCGAGGGGTTTCGCGCAGCGTCAAGGCGGAAACTCCGCGAAATGGCGAGCAAAGCGCGCCTCGTATAGCTCACGCGCTCTCGTGAAACCGCTGTCCGATCAAGTCCACGAGGGCATCGATCGCCTCCTCGGCGTCGGGCCCGTTCGCGACCAGCGAGAGTTGGGTTCCCTGCCCCGCCGCCAACATCATGAGGCCGAGGATGCTCTTGCCGGACACGGACTCGTCACCGTTGGCGACCGTCACTTCCGCGGTGAACCGGCTCGCGGTCTCGACGAAGCGCGCGGCCGCCCGCGCATGCAGACCGAGCTGGTTGATGATCTCGACGGCGGCGGTGACGGTGTCCGCGTCGACGCGGTCTTTGCGCAGGAGTGTCATCGGCGGGTCCGGGGTGGGCGCGATTCCGAGTCGGCCGGCGCCCGCAAGATGTGCTCCCGGCCGTACTGGACCACGAACGCCGCGAGCTCCTCGAGCGCCATCTCGTGGCGCGCCGAGATGACCTTCACGATGATGGGGAGATTCGAGCCGGTCACGACCTGGATGCGCTGCTCGCGCGCGAGCGCCATGCTGACGTTGGTGGCGGTGTCCCCGTACATGTCGGTGAGAATGATGGTGCCGTCTCCTTGTTCGACGGATAGGGCCGCGGCCGCGATCTTCTCGCGCAACGTGACCAGCGTGTCGTCCAGCGTCGCACCGACGGCGACCATACCGGGAATCGGGTGACCGAGCACGCTCTCGATGCTCCGAAGCACCTCGGGGGCGAGCGCACCGTGGCCGACGAGAACGATGCCGATCATGTCAGCGGCTCACGTCGCGATGCTGCACGCGCACGGGGTAGCCGTGTCCCGCGAGGCGGCGCTCCAGCTCGACGACCAACGCGACCGAACGATGCCGTCCCCCGGTGCAACCGAGACCGACGGTCAGATAGCGCTTTCCTTCCTTCACGTAGAGCGGCAGCGAGAAGTCGAGGAGCGCGGTCGTGAGCGCCAGGAACTCCTGCGTCTCGGTCCGCTCGAGGACGTAACGGGCGACCGCGGGGTCGGTGCCGTCCTGGAGCCGCAGCTCCTCGACGAAGAACGGGTTCGGCAAGAACCGCACGTCGAGCACGATGTCGGTGTCGGTCGGCAAACCGTACTTGTACCCGAACGACACCAGGAGAACGCGCATCGCCGCTTCGCTGCCGGCGACGTCGGCGAGGATGCGCCGGAGCTCGTCGCGAAGCTGGTGCACGGTGAAGGTGGTCGTATCGATGATCCGGTCGGCGAGCGCCTTCAGGCCCGCCAACCCTTCCCGCTCGCGCGCGATGCCGGCGGCGACGTTCGAGCCCTCCGCGAGGGGATGGGGACGGCGCGTCTCGCTGAAGCGGCGGACGAGAACGTCGTCGGCGGCATCCAGGTACAGGATCTCGACCCGGTGGCCGGCACGCCGGATGTCCTCGAGCACCGTTCCGTAGTCGCCGAGAAACCGCCGCTCGCGGAGATCGATGCCGAGCGCGATCCGCGGGATGTCTTCCTCGGAGTTCTGGCAGAGCTCGATGAACTTCGGCATCAGCACCACGGGCAGGTTGTCGATGCAGTAGAACCCGAGGTCCTCGAGGACCCGGATCGCGGTGCTCTTTCCGGATCCGGAGAGCCCCGTCACGATCACGACGTGCATCACCCCTCCCCCGCCGAGGAGAGACGGCGGCGGCGCGCGATCTCCCCGTCCAGTCGCGCCGCGACCTCGCGAGCCGAATGACGACCGAGACGCTTCAGCACGTGATTGCGTGCCGCCACCTCGATGATGGTGGCGACACTCCGTCCGGGCCGAATCGGAATGCGGACTTTCGGCAACGTGACGCCGAGGACCGTATGCGTTTCGTCCTCGAGGCCGAGGCGATCCGCGCGCTCCTCCTTGCTCCAGTCGAACATCTCGGCGACCAGCTGAATCGCCTTTTGTTGCAACGTAGCGAGGATGCCGAAGAGATCCTGCACGTTGATGATGCCGAGACCCCGGATCTCCATGTGGTGGCGGATGAGCTCGGCACCCGAGCCCATGACGCGCCCGTTGCCGACCGCGCGCGCCTCCACGACGTCGTCCGCGACGAGGCGATGTCCGCGCGCCACGAGATCGAGCGCCGCCTCGCTCTTGCCGATGCCGCTCTTGCCGAGCAGCAGCACGCCGAGCCCGTACACCTCGACGAGAACGCCGTGAATGAGCGTATGCGGCGCCAGCCGCTCCTCGAGCCATCCGGTCACGTTGCGGATGAGCTCCGAGCTCTTGAGGTCGGTGGAGATGAGCGGCACCTGGTGGCGCGCCGCGGACTCCGCGAAGTACGCCGGCGGCACTGCCCCGTTGGTGACGACCAGGCAGGCGACCCGCTCGGCGAGCATGCGATCGACGGCGGCGCGGGCGGCCGCGGGGTCGAGGGTCTCGAGATAGCCGAGCTCCGTTCGCCCGATCACCTGCACGCGCTCCGGGTGGATCTGCGGCAGGTAGCCTGCGAGCGCGAGACCCGGCTTCTGGATGCGCGGGATGCTGACGCCGTTGCCGAGACCGCTGTCACCCGCGAGCAGTTTCAGCCGCCACGTCTCACCGCGGGCTTGGAGCAACTCGCCGATCGTCACCATGAGTCGGAGCCTCGGGGGTCGGGCGCCATGTCAGGGCCGGAGCCTAATACTTTTCGTCTTCTTCCTTGATGATCGCGAAGAGCTGCTCCGGCGTGCCCCCGGCGACCAGGCGATCGCGGAATCCTTTGTCCTTGAGGAGCCGGGATACGCGCGCGAGCGCCTTCAAATGTATCCCTGCCGAGTCCTCCGGCGCGACCAGCAAAAAGAACAGGCGCGTCGGGTTGCCGTCGAGCGAGTCGAAGTCGATCCCGGCCTCGCTGCGACCGAACGCCGCCACGACGTTGGTGACACCGGGAAGCTTGCCGTGGGGAATGGCGATGCCCTCGCCGATCGCCGTGCTGCCGAGGGCCTCGCGGTCGAGCAGTACCTGCACCAGGCGCGCCCCGTCGATCTCCGGATGCAGCGTCGCGAGCAACGTCGCCAACTCCCGGAGCGTGTCGGGTTTCGTCGTCGCCTTCAGGGCGGGAACGATCGCTGCGGGGGCGAGGATGTCGAGGATCTTCATGTGCGACCCGGCTGCCTATACCCCAGCCCGGGCGGCCGGGCAAAAGTCAGGCCGACTCGGGCTCGATGAGACCGTAGTGTCCGTCCTTCCGCCGATACACCACCGACACCGCGTCCGCTGATGCGGAGTTCCTGAACAGGAAGAACTCGCTGCTCATGAGATCCATCTGCATCACCGCTTCCTCGACGGACATGGGCTTCACGGGTACCCGCTTGCTGCTCATCACCTCGGGACCCTTCCGCCGCCCGAAGCTGTCGGCGCGAAGCACCGCCAACCGAAGCCCCGGCACCTGCCGCGCCGGTGCGAGCACGGCCACCTCCGGTGGCGACTCCTGGGCGCGCCGCGAGCGAGGCGAAAGCTTGTGACTCTTCAGCTTGTCGGTGTGCTTCCGAGCGCGCTGTTCGAGCTTGTCTCCGGCGAGGTCGATCGCGGAGTAGAGATCGCCGGTCTCTTCCTTCGCGGTCATCGTGGCGCGGTCGGCGTTCAGCACGACCTCGGCGATGTGGCGCCGCTTCACGACCGACAGGATCACGTGCGCGTCGACCGGACGGTGCACGTACTTGGCGACGCGCCGCACACGCTTCTCGGCGTGCTCGCGAAGCGCGGGGGTCGCCTCCATGTGACGGAAGGTGACGTTGATTCGCATGCTCCCTCCTACGGAGCCTCCACCCATCGACCGATGCCCGGGCGCGGCTCGGGTCAGGCGAACTGCCGCCGTTTCGACGACGGCAGGATTCCCATGAGCTCTCGATACTTCGCCACGGTACGGCGCGCAATATCGATGTTGTCCTTGGCGAGCTTCTCCGCGATCGACTGATCGCTGAACGGGCTCGACGGGTCTTCGCTGCCGATGATCTCTTTGATCTTCTTCCGCACGCTTTCGGCCGAAACGTCCTCACCGTCGGCGCCACGCAAGCTCGAGGTGAAGAAATACTTGAGCTCGTAGATGCCTTGCGGCGTGTGCGCGTATTTGTTGGCCGTGGCGCGGCTCACCGTGGACTCGTGCATGCCGATGTCGTTCGCGACGTCCTTCAAGACGAGCGGCTTCAAGTGTGACACGCCGTGCTCGAAGAACTCACGCTGGAACTTGATGATCGAGTGCGTGACCATGAAGAGCGTGCGCTGGCGCTGATGAATGCTCTTGATGAGCCAAGCGGCCGCCCGCATCTTGTCCTGGATGTACCCCTTGGCTTCCGACGAATCGCCCTGGCCGAGCACGCGCCGGTAGAACTGACTGACCCGCAGCCGGGGCAGGCCCTCGTCGTTCAGGGTGACGACCAACTCATCGCCGACTTTCTGGATGTACACGTCCGGCGTGACGTAGCGAACGTCGCCATCGCCGTAGTCGCGTCCCGGCTTCGGCTCGAGCGTGGCGATGACCCGCTGCGCCTCGGCGATGTCGTTCGTCGTGACCTTGAGCTCGCGCGCGAGCTTGTCGAAGCGCTTCCCTTCGAGCGCGCCGAGATGGTCCCGCACGAGGACGGCGGCGAGCGACTCGCCCTGGCCGAGCTGACTCAGCTGGAGTAGCAGGCACTCGGAGAGCGAGCGCGCGGCTACCCCGGGCGGGTCGAACCCTTGGAGCAAGGTGAGCAACCGCTCGGCTTCCTCGAGGTCGGTACCGGCCATGAAGGCCACTTCTTCGAGCGGCAGGCGGAGATACCCGTCGCCGTCGAGGTTGGTGATCATCACACCGATGATCGTCTTCTCGGCTTCCGAGAGGTCCGAGAGCCGCAGCTGCCAGATCAGGTGATCGACGAGCGAGCTCGTCTTGACGAGCGTGTTCTCGAGTGCCGGCCGCTTGTCCTCGTCGTGGTCGGCGCCGCCGGACCCGGAGGGCGCGCTGTGGAAGTCGTTGCCGTAGTTGTCGAGGTAGTCCTTCCAGTCGATTTCGCCGAGCGCGTTCGCCGCCGTCACCTCGGGCGCCCCGTCCTCTTGCGGCTTCCACTCGTCGGTCGACGTGGTCGGGACGGTCCCGTCGACGGTCGGCACCTCCGACGTCTCGAAGTTCGCGTCCGCCTTCTGCTCCTCGCTGGACTCGACCACTTCCTCGAGCACCGGATTCTGCGACATCTCGTCGACGATGAGCGCCTCGAGCTCCATGCGCCCGACTTGCAGGATCTTGATCGCCATCCGCAGCTGGGGCGTCATCACCAGCTGCTGCGTGAGCTTCTGATAGAGCTTGGTTTCGAGCGCCATGGCTAAAGACTGAACCGTTCCCCGAGGTAGATTTCCCGTGCTTGTCGGCTCTCGGCGATGTGCGAGGGGATCCCCTCTTCGAGGATCGAGCCTTCGTTCAGGATGTATGCACGATCGCAGATGCCGAGCGTCTCGCGCACGTTGTGGTCAGTGATCAAAACCCCGATCCCCCGCTCCTTGAGCTGCCGAATGATGTTCTGGATGTCGATGACGGCGATCGGATCGATGCCCGCGAAGGGCTCGTCGAGGAGCATGAACGCCGGCGAGATGACCAGCGCCCGCGTGATCTCCAAGCGGCGGCGTTCTCCGCCCGACAACGCATATGCCTTGGTCTTTGCCAGATGCGCGATACTGAGCTCCTCGAGCAACCGCCATAGACGTCCCTGGCGTTCCTCGGCAGAAATCGGCAACGTCTCCAGTATCGCGAGGACGTTTTCTTCGACGGTGAGCTTCCGGAAGACGGACGCCTCCTGCGGCAAGTAGCTGATCCCGGCCCGCGCCCGCTGGTACATCGGAAGATCCGTCACGTCAGTGCCGTTCAGCGCGACCCGTCCGCCGTCCGGACGCAGCAACCCGACGATCATGTAGAACGTCGTGGTTTTGCCGGCGCCGTTGGGCCCGAGGAGCCCCACCACCTCGCCCGCCGAGATGCGGACCGAAACGTCGCGCAGGACCCGCCGGCCCCCGAAGGATTTGTCGAGCCGCTCGGCCGTGAGAAGCGACTCCGTCATGGCTGCGCCGTCGCGGCGGGTTCGGCGGCCCGGATCGGCAGTGCCGTCGCCGTCGCTTCCTTGTCGTCCTTGCCGGGGTACAGCACGGCTTTGACCCGCGTGTTCGACCCGCTTTCGACGACGCTGCGCTCCTCTTTGAGGTAGACGATGACGCGTTCACCCGCCACCTGGTTCGGACCCTCGTGCAGCACGGCGCCGTCGCTCAGGGTGAACGTCTGCTTCGCCTGGTCGAAGACCGCCCGCCGGCCTTCGGCGAGACGCGTCCCTTGGCGAATGCGGACGTTCCCCTCGGCGATGATCTGCTTGATGCGGTCGGCGTCGGTACCGCCGGTCTTCGGAGCCGGCGCGCTCCCCGTGTTGTCGCGCTTCACTGCCGTCGGATCGTAGGTGATCGACAGCCGGTCACTGTTGAGGGTCACGTCACCCTGGGTCACCTGGACGTGCCCGCGGTACGTGATGTTGCTGGTCTTGTAGTCGAGCTCGAGCGAGTCCGAATCGATACGGACGGGGCCTTTGCTCGACCCGAGCGAGAGGCTCTGGAAGAGCGACCCCGGCTGGGCGGCTGCGGCCGCGGCGTTCGGCTTCTCCGCAGCGGGCTCGGGATTCGCGGGAGCCGCCTCGGGCTTCGCGGCGGACCCATTCGGGTCCGCCTGCTGGGCGTGCACCCTGGGGACCGTCGACAGCAGCAGGACCATGACGAGCATCACCACGTCAGGAGCGCCCCGCATCCGCCCCCTCGACCGTCCGCTCCAAAACCGTTCGAACCTTGCCTTCCACCCGCACGCGCTGCGATCCCATCTCGACCGTCATCCGCTCGCCGCTGAGGGAGAGCCCATCGCCCGTCACGACGACCGCGCCCGGCGATACGACCGCATCGTCCGCACGCTGGTAGAACGCGTGGTCGGTCTTGACCAGATAGTCTCGGAAGCGGAGCTCGATGCCGCCGTCCAGGTCGACCCGATCCATTTCCCGACCGTCGAGCAGGATCTTGCCCTGCTTGCCCTTCACGGAGACCACGCCCTGGTCGTCCTTCACGAAGAACTGAACCTCGGGCTCGTCGACGACGACCTGGCGCTCCTCCTCGAAGTACTGCGCTTCGCGGGCGGCGATCTCCCAGACCTTCTTGTCGCCATCCATCTTCACCCGCCGGAAGTTCTGGATGCGTTGGGCCACCTGGGGAAGGAAGTCGAGCTCCCGGGTCCGAAGGCTCCGGAGGTGCTGCGCCCACTGGCTGCGCGCGAGCTGGATGCCGACCGCTCCGACCGCCGCGATCATCACGACGCCGAGGAGCACGCGAACGCGTCGACGCGTGAAGGGGCCGGCCTGAGCTGCTTGCATGCAAGAAAAATACCGGCGGGCTCCCGAGTAGTAAAGGGTTGATTTGGTTTGAGCAGTATGCGTGTCAGTCCCAGCGGCGCCAGGTCTCGCCGATCGTGCTGGCCCACTTGCCCTGCGCGCGCAGGATCCGCTCCGCCACCTCGCGGACGACGCCCTCCCCACCGGCGCGCGCCGTCACCCAGTGCGAGGCGCGGCGCGCGTGCGAGGCCCCGTCGGCGACGCTGATCCCGAGCCCCGCCGCGGCGAGGAGCGGAAGCTCCAACACGTCGTGCCCGAGGTACGCGACGGCTTCGAGCGGGATGCGTCGGCGCCGGCACCAGCGTCCGACCGAGTCGAGGCCCCTGCCCGCCCCTTCGAGCAGCGCCGCGAGGCGGAGCGAACGCCCGAACGCCGGCATGCCGCGCCGGGGTCCGGCGATCAAACCGACGACCGGGATGCCGGCGCGCGCGAGGAGGCGGATTCCGGCTTGGTCGGTCGTGTGAAAGCTCCGGGCCTCGCGACCGCGCGCGTCCACGACGACCCGCCCGTCCGTCAGGACGCCGTCGACGTCGAGCACCACGACCCGAACGCGCCGCGCCCGGAGGTCGACGGCGCGCCGGGCGCCCTGCGTTCCGCTCGCCACCTCGCCCGCCCGCGGCTCAGACGACGCCGGCGCGCAGCAGGTCGTGCAGATGGATGACGCCGACCAAGCGCGCCTCGTCGTCCACGATGAAGAGGACCGTGATCGCGTGACGCTCCATCGTCGTGACCGCGAACGCCGCGAGCGCGTCGCTCGGGATCGTCTTCGGATGCGCGCTCATGACGTCGCCCACCACGCGGCCCGTCACGTCCCGACCCGCGGCGAGGGCGCGGCGCAGATCGCCGTCGGTCACGATGCCGACGAGCCGGCCGTCGTCGTCCACGACCGCCGTGACCCCGAGGCGCTTGGCCGTCATCTCGAGCAGCACGTCCGCCATCGACGTCGCGAGGCCGACGCGCGGGACCTCGGTCCCGACGTGCATCAGATCACTGACACGGAGGAGCTTCCGGCCGAGCGTCCCGGCCGGATGCAAGGCCGCGAAGTCCTCCGGACGGAAGGCACGGTCCTCGAGGAGCGCCACGGCGAGGGCGTCTCCCATGGCGAGTGTCGCCGTCGTGCTGGCAGTGGGCGCGAGACCGAGCGGACACGCCTCCTCCGCGACGCTCACGTCGAGGAGCACGTCGGCGGTACGCGCGAGCGTCGAGGCCGGCCGTCCCGTGAGCGCGATGATCGGAAGACCGAGGCGCTTCACGTGGGGGACGAGGTCGAGGATCTCCGCGGTCTCGCCGCTGTTCGACACCGCGAGCAGCAGATCGTGGCGCTCCAGCATGCCGAGATCACCGTGCAGCGCCTCGGCGGCGTGCAGGAAGAAGGCGGGCGTGCCCGTGCTCGCGAGCGTCGCCGCGATCTTCCGCGCGACGTGGCCCGACTTCCCCATGCCCGTGACGACCACCTTGCCGCCCCGCCCTGCGATCAACCGAACCGCCGACTCGAACCGCTCGTCGACCCGCGCGGCGAGCGCCGTCAACGCGTCCGCCTCGATCGTGAGCACGCGCCGCGCGTGCCCGATGCTCGCCGGGGCCGACGCGGACGGTTGCGCCGTCGGTCGCGAACCTCCGGCGCGCTTCATGCCGGGGCCCCGTCCTTGACGACGCGATCGATCGCTTGGAGCTGCACGAGCAGGGCACGCAGGTCGGCGAGCCGCACCGAGTTTGGACCGTCGCTGCGTGCCCGATCCGGGTCCTCGTGCACCTCCATGAAAACCCCGGCGACCCCGACCGCGACCGCGGCACGGGCGAGCGTCGGCACGAACTCGCGCTGCCCGCTCGACGCCGTACCCGCACCCCCGGGAAGTTGCACGCTGTGCGTCGCGTCGAACACGACCGGGTACCCGAAGCGCGCCATGATCGCGAGCGAGCGCATGTCGGCGACGAGATTGTTGTAGCCGAAGCTCGCGCCGCGTTCGGTCACCAGGATCTGGTGATTGCCGCCACTGCTGGTCTTCGCGACGACGTGCTCCATCTCCGCGGGCGAGAGGAACTGTCCCTTCTTGACGTTGACGGGCTTGCCGGCCGCGGCGACGGCTTGGAGGAAATCGGTCTGGCGACAGAGGAACGCCGGCGTCTGCATGACGTCGACGACGGCCGCGACCGCCGCCACCTGCGACGACTCGTGGACGTCGGTCAGCACCGGAACGCCGATCTCGCGCCGCACCTCCGCGAGCACCGCCAGTCCTTCCTCGACGCCGGGCCCGCGAAAGGAGTCGCGCGACGTCCGGTTTGCCTTGTCGAAGGACGCCTTGAAGACGTACGGGATCCCGAGCTCGCGCGTCAGATCGCGGATGCGCTCCGCATGGCGCAACGCGGAGTCCCGGCTCTCGATCACGCACGGGCCGGCGATCAGCGCGAGCGGACGCGCGGCGCCGAACACCACCGAACCGACCGCGACCGTCCGTGCACCACCCACGAGCCGCTCAGCTGCGCGCGGCGCGCAGGTTGCCGAGCGGCAGCGTGTCGCGGGCGGAGGTTCGGCGAAGCAACGCGGCGCGGATGAAGCCGCGGAACAAGGGATGACAGTCGAGCGGCTTCGACTTGAACTCGGGATGGAACTGACAACCGACGAACCACGGGTGGTCGCCGATCTCGACGACCTCGACGAGATCGCCGTCGGGCGACAGGCCCGAGAGCCGCATCCCGTGCGACTCGATCGTGTCCCGATACCCGTTGTTGAACTCGTAGCGGTGCCGATGGCGTTCCGAGATCTTCTTCTTTCCGTACACCTTCGCGGCCACCGATCCGTCGGCGAGGTTGCAGGCGTACGCGCCGAGCCGCATCGTGCCGCCCTTCTTGTCCACGCTCTTCTGCGTGGTCATCAGGTGGATGACCGGATGCGGCGTCTCCGGATCGACCTCCGCCGAGTTGGCGCGATCGAGCCCGCAGACGTGGCGTGAGAACTCGATCACCGCCATCTGCATCCCGAAGCAGATGCCGAAGAACGGCACGTGCTGCTCGCGCGCGTAGCGCACCGCCGCGATCTTGCCCTCGGTGCCGCGTTGGCCGAATCCCGCCGGGACGAGGATGCCGTCGGCATCGGCCAGCACGCCGAGACCCTTCTTCTCAAGAACCTCGGAGTCGATGTAGTCGAGCTCGACGGCGCACTCGTTGGCGAGACCGCCGTGCGTGAGCGCTTCGTTCAGGCTCTTGTACGAGTCGACGACGTCGACGTACTTGCCGACGACGGCGATCCGGACTTTTTCCTTCGGGTTCTTCGCGACCGAGACGATTTTCTTCCAGCGCGACAGCTTCGGCGTGCCGGTCCACATGTTCAGGCGTTCCGCGACGACGTCGTCGAGGCCTTCGTCATGGAAGACGAGCGGCAGCTCGTAGATGCACTCGACGTCGCGTGCCGTGATGACGGCGTTGTCCTCGACGTTGCAGAAGAGCGCGATCTTGGCCTTCAGCTTCGGATCGAGCACCCGATCGGTGCGACACAGCAGCACGTCCGGTTGGATGCCGAGACCCGTCAGCTCCTTCACGCTGTGCTGGGTGGGCTTCGTCTTCAGCTCGTGCGCGCTCGAAATGTAGGGCACGAGGGTCAGGTGGACGTAGATGACGTTCTCGCGGCCGAAGTCGGCGCGGAACTGCCGCACCGCTTCGAGGAACGGCAGACTCTCGATGTCGCCGACCGTGCCGCCGACCTCGCCGATCAAGACGTCGAAGCCCTGGGCAGCGGCGACGATCCGCGATTTGATCTCGTCCGTGATGTGCGGGATCACCTGCACCGTGCCGCCGAGATAGTCGCCGCGGCGCTCTTTCTCGATCACCGTCTGATACACGCGGCCCGTCGTGATGTTGTTGAGCTGCGTCATCGGCGTCGAGACGTACCGCTCGTAGTGCCCGAGATCGAGATCGGTCTCGGCGCCGTCGTCGGTGACGAACGTCTCGCCGTGCTGGAAGGGATTCATCGTGCCGGGATCCACGTTGATGTATGGATCCATCTTCAGCATCGTGACCTTCAGCCCGCGGCTCTCGAGCAGCGCGCCGAGCGACGCCGATGCGAGCCCCTTGCCGAGCGAGGAGACGACTCCGCCGGTGACGAAGATGAACTTGGTTTTGGCCTTTTTCGCGCTCACCGCTGACCCTCCACCAAGCGCCGAACCCGTTCGAGGTCTTCCGCTGTATCCACCTCGGGGGGCGCACTGTCAACTTCGATCATCCGGATGCGCATGCCACGCTCGAGCGCGCGCAATTGTTCGAGCTCCTCGGCGCATTCGAGCGCCGAGCGCGGCGCCGCCGCGAGCGTGAGGAGCGCGTCGCGACGATAGGCATACAGCCCGATGTGACGGCGCCCGAAGAGCGCCGCGCCGCGATCGCCGCGCCAGTACGGCAACGGGCTGCGCGAGAAATACAGCGCGCACCCGTCGGCACGCGTCACGACCTTCACGACGTTGGGATTGCGATACTCCGCGTCGTCACGAATCGGCGTCATCAGCGACGCCATCTCGAGCGTCGCGTCGTCCTGGAACACGGCGACACAGGCCGCGATCGTGTCCGGATCGAGGAGCGGCAGGTCACCCTGGACGTTCACGAGTACGTCGGCGTCGAGCCCGCGCGCGACCTCGGCGAGACGATCCGTGCCGGTCGCGTGCGTGCCGGTCATCACGAGGTCGCCGCCGAAGGCGCGGACGGCGTCCGCGATGCGCTCGTCGTCGGTCGCGACCAGCGCGCGCGCGACGCCGCGCGCGCGCGCGGCACGCTCGTAGACGTGCTGAATCATCGGACGCCCCGCGATGTCGGCGAGCGGTTTGCCGGGAAGTCGGGTCGACGCATAGCGCGCCGGAATGATCGCAACGACGTCTGCCATGGAGGGTCCGACCGCGCCGAAAAAGAAAATCCGCGAGCGCTGCGCGGTGGAACCCGGCGCCCCGCTCACGGGCGCTCCTTATATGAATCGCGCGCCCGGCATGTCAAAACGATCGCAGGATGAGCGACGAGCCGACCCGCATCGAGCGCGACTCCATGGGCGAGATGCGCGTACCGGCGGAGGCGCTGTGGGGCGCTTCCACTCAACGTGCGGTGGAGAATTTCCCGATCAGCGGCTGGCGCTTCCCCCGTGCCTTCGTCCGCGCGCTCGGTCTCATCAAGCACGCGGCGGCGCGCGCCAACGAAGATCTCGGCCTCCTCGACCCGGCGCGCGGCGCCGCGATCCGCGCCGCGGCGTCGGAGGTCGTCGCCGGCACGCTGGACGCGCACTTCGTCGTGGATGTGTTCCAGACCGGATCAGGCACGTCGACGAACATGAACGCCAACGAGGTGATCGCGCACCGCGCGGCAGCCAGCGGCCAGACCGTGCACCCGAACGATCACGTCAACATGGGGCAATCGTCGAACGACGTGATTCCGACCGCGATGCACGTCGCGGCCGCGGAAACCGTCGCGCACGACCTGCTTCCCGCGCTCGACGCGCTGGCCGCCGCCCTGCGCGAGAAAGCCCGCGCTTTCGGCGACGTCGTGAAGATCGGTCGCACCCACCTGCAGGATGCGACGCCGATCCGGCTCGGCCAGGAGCTCGGCGGCCACGCCCGTCAGGTGGAGCTCGCCGCCGCGCGCGTCCGCGACGCCGCGCGCGGGCTCGAGGAGCTGGCGATCGGAGGCACGGCGGTCGGCACCGGGATCAATACCCATCCCGAATTCGCCGGGCGCGTTGCCGCGCTCCTCGCCGAAGCGACCGGGCTGCCCTTCCGCGAGGCGGTCGATCACTTCGAGGCGCAGGCGTCGAAAGACGCCGTCGTGCAGCTCTCGGGGACGCTCAAGACCGCCGCCGTCGCGCTGACGAAAATCGCGAACGACGTTCGGTGGCTGGCATCCGGCCCGCGCTGCGGGATCGGCGAGATCACGATTCCCGCGACGCAACCGGGCTCGTCGATCATGCCCGGCAAAGTGAATCCCGTCATGGCGGAGGCGCTCTGCCAGGCGGCCGCGTTCGTCATCGGCGCCGACCTCACGGTGACGCTCGCGGGCCAGTCGGGCAACTTCGAGCTGAACGTCATGATGCCGGTCATGGCGCATCAGCAGCTCGAGAGCATCCGCATCCTCGCCGCCGCCGTCCGCGTCTTCACCGAGCGCTGCGTGACCGGAATCACCGCCGAGCGCGAGCGCGCCGCGGCCGCGATCGAGCAAAGCCTCGCCATGTGCACCGCGCTCGCACCGGTGATCGGCTACGACGCCGCGGCGGCGATCGCGAAGGAGTCGTACGCGACGGGGAAAACCGTGCGGGAGATCGCGCGCGAGAAGCGCGTGCTTCCCGAGGATCAGCTCGCGCGGATCCTCGACCCGTTCCGCATGACGGAGCCGGGCATCCCGCGCTGATCGGCGCACGCGCGCCGAGAGACGGCTACTCGCTCGGCGCCGTCGGCTCGGTCGCCGCGGCCTTCCGACCGCGCCCACCACGACGACGGCCGCCGCGCCGCCGCGAGCGTCGCTTCGCTCCCGCCTCGCCCGCCGCGCCGTTCTCTCCCGTGCCGTTCACGACGTCCGCATCGTCACCGGCAGCGGGCTCGGCGAGCGGCTCGGCCGGCGCTTCCGACGCGACCACTTCCGACGACGCCGCCATGCGCACCTTGCCGTTCGGAAGGACCTCGACGTCCTTCATCCGACGAAGTCGCGTCACGAGCCGCGGCGATCCGGGTGGCCGTTGAAATCCCGCCGCCTTGAGCGCGACGGTGAGCGCATCGAGCGTCACGGTGTGGCTGGGATCGGTCGCCGCGAGGCGCGCGATCACTTGCTGGAGCTGCTCTTGCGAGGCGCCGTGCGGCTCCTCCTCGTGGCGGACCGCCGCCGTCGCGTGCGGCGCCGCTGCGTGACTCTGCCGCTGCGGCGTCTCGTGGCTCGGACCGGACGAACGCCCCGCTCCGCCGCGTCGCCGGCGTCGGCGGGTGCGACGCTCGCCCGTCGGCTCGCTCGCGGCGACGCTCGGCCCCGCGCTCCGGTACGTAATGCGGTTGAAGCGAACACCGAGACGCGCCGCCGCGTCTCCGACCGCGTCGAACGCGCGGTCGTGCGACACGATGTCGATCGCGTCCCCCGGACGCGATCGACCGAGCCAGATACCCGCGTGCACGGCGATCCAGAGATCGCTCCAATCGGGCACGCGCGTCGCCGGCGCACTGTGCACGAGATGCGCCCCGCGCTGCGCGAGCGAGCGACCGAGCTGCTGCCCGACGACGCGCCAGTTGCCGATCGCCGTGACGTCGGTGGTGCCGGTCGTGAGGTCGATGGCGAGCTCGTCGAGGACGCGCGCGAGCTCGCTCTCGCTGCTCGTGTTCTCGACGTCGATGAAGACGGCGCGGCGCGGCCCCACCGTCGCGAGCGCGCTCGCCGTGGCCACGCCATTCGTGGGGCGCCGCTTCGTCGCCTTCGCCGGCTTGGCCGTCTTGTCGGTCTTGGGCGTCGCGGCGGCCTTGGACTTGGTGACGGCCTTGCGCGTCGGCGTCTTCTTCGCGCGCGCCGTCGTCTTCGTCCGAGGCTTGGTCGGCATGATCTGGGCCTTATGACCGGTATCGTGCCGGGTGTCGAGCGTTACGCTCGCTTTCGATCGCGCGTCGCGCGCGCTTTCGATCGCCCGTCGCGACCGTTGCCCTCAGTACCGACGCTTCCAGAACAGATCGACGCCGCTGCGTCCGAGCGTGTCGGTGGACGTCTCGAGACTCCACCCGGGCCGGATCACGTATTCGATGCGCACTTCCTCGACGCTCTGGTCCCCGAAACGGTGCGCCAGGCTGACGAAGATGTCGTTCGCGACGTACTTGCCGACCGACACGCTCGCGTCCCGCAACCCCTCGCTGCCGGCGTCGAACTGCAAGTCGTCCACGCCGAGCGCGTTCGCGACCGATTGACGGAGCTCGGACGCGACGTAGCCGCCCGCGATGCCGAGCGCCTGCTCTCGCAGGCCCGCGGACTGGGAGCGACTGAGCCCGCTCGCGGGCGCACCGAACAGGAGCACCGCGAGCACGTCGGCCTGATCGAGCGACGGCTCGCTCTCGAGCGCGAGCGACGGCTTGGTGATGGTCCCGCCGACGCGCAACCGGACGAGATACTCGCCGGCCTTGTGCGTCGCCTTGATGTCGAGGACGGGATCGAACCCTTGCCCCGTGAATCGGACGCCCCCCTCTTCGAGGTCGAACTTCTTGCCCTGGAACGCGTACCAGCCGCGGACGCCGCGGATGTCGCCCGCGAGATGCAGCTCGTCGTCCGGCTTCTTCCATGCCGTCATCCATCCCTGGAGCTCGACGTTCGCATCCGACCGCCGTACCCACGCGTTCCGCGGCACCGACACCTGCACCGTGATCGCCGCACGCTCGAAGATACCCGGTGCGGGAGGCGTCGCCGCTTCCGCTTTCTTCACCGCCGGTGTCGGCGCGGGCGCCGGCGGCGCACTCGGCCCGATGACGACGATCGTGGGGTCAGGCGGCCGACTCGCGCTCGGCAGCACCTCGGGAATCTGGAGCACGAGACCGTCCGTCTCGACGTAGCCCTCGAGCACCGGCGCGGCCGTCGACCCCGAGATCCAGAGCCACCCGCTCGCGGCACCCTTGCCGTATTCGTTCGCGAAGAGCGGAAACGATTTCACTTCGAACTGCGCGCGCATCTCGGCGCCCTCGGCTCCGAGGCGCGCATCGCCGCCGCCTTCGAGTCGCCCCGTTCCGCTCTGGATCACGAGCCGATCGATCGAGGCGGCGCGACCGTCGAGACGAAGCGCGAGCTCGACCGGATCGTACCTGAGGCCGAGTGGGACCACATGGGCCCGGCCGCCCGTGATCGCGACGGTCCCCCGCGCCTCGGGCGCGCGGACGGTTCCGCCGAGCGCGAGATCGGCGGTGAGCGTCCCCGACACCTTCGTGACGAGCTCCGGCCAGAGCGCGCCGAGGAACGCCAGGTCGACGCCGTCCGATCGGAGCCGGCCACCGAGAGCGTCCCCGATCTCGAAGCGCCACGGCACGAGCGCGAAACGAAGCGGAACGGCGCCATCGAAGACCATCACGCGGTCGGCGGCTTGCGCGAGCCGTCCCTCGACCTGTGCACGGTCGCCGCTCAGTTCCACGCGGCCGCGGAGCTCGTCGTACCGCATGTCACCGAGCGTCGGGGACTGGAGCGCGACGTCCGCCTCGAAGCGTGGAGCCGCGACCGTGCCCGTGAGCCGAGCCTCGCCGGCCAACCGGCCCCGGACCTCGGGCGGTACGAGGCCCGCAAGCGCTTCGAGATCGAGGCCGTCGACGACGAGGGTCAGGTCGTTCGCGCCGCTCCGGCCGATCGTGCCCGCCGCGGTCACGGCCCCGCGGTCGGATCGCAGCGTGAAGCCCGCGATCGTGACGCGATCTCCTCGTTGCACGAGCTCCGGTTTTCCCACCAGCGTCCACGTGTCGGCGTCGAGCGCGAGCCGGAGCTCGGAGAGGGCGACGCGGGTCGTGTCCGCCTCGCGCGTGATCGCCGCCGTGAGGCGGTGCGTCCCACGCGACTCGCGGGCTCGGATCTCGAGCCCACCCCGACCCGGCGTCGACGCGCCCTGCCATGACCCGTCGAGCACGATCTCCGTGAGCTGCCGCTCGCCGAGCGTCGCGTTTCGCCCCCGGCCGGTGAACGTCGCGCTGCCTTCCGCCGTACCGAGACGACGTCCCTCCAGCCGGAGATCGACGGTTTCGACGCGCCAGTCCGCGCCTCGCAGCGCACGCGCGCTGATACCGACCGTCGCATCGACCACCTCGATGCTCCCGCGCGCCTCGACGGTCGCCGTCGCGACGCCTCCGACGTCACGTATGCCGAAGAGTGCCGCGAGGCGGCCGAGGTCGGTCGCCCGCACGTCGCCGCGGACGCCGCCGGTTCGCGCCGCGGCGTCGGTGACGAGCGCCATGTCGCCGGCGGCATCGACCGTCACCGCGTCGGTCGCGACGTGTGCCCGCTCGACGTAGAGACGTCCGGCTTCCGTCCGGAGACCGACGTCGCCCGCGCCGACGACCACGTTCCCGACGCGGCTCGGCGTGACGGTCAGCGTCGCCCGCATGGCGCTCGTCGCAGCCGCGAAGCCCGTCCCCGCGACGACGAGCTCGGCGTTCAGCCGGCCGGCGAGCTCGGGCCGATTGACGAGGGGAGCCACGTCGAGGTCGTGCGTCGTGACGGTCGCGTCGAATCGTTCGGCGGCGGCGTCGATCGTAGCGGTCACCCGCGCAGCTCCGGTCGCCGCCGTCGCGTCGACCCGCACCTGGACGGTCCGGCCCCGCACGTCCCCCGTGGCGCGAAGCGCCGGTACGGTCGTCGCGTCGACGCGCGGCTCGCGGAGATCGACGTCGAACCGGAAGGCATCCGCGGCATCGGCCAAGGTCGCCACCTCGACGCGGCCCGTCAGGTCGGTCGCGGGCACGTCCGGTCCGACGATCGCGGCGAGATCGAGACCCTCGAGATCGGCCACGAGCGTGCCCTTCGGCGCCGCGCGGAGGTCGACCGTGCCGTCGAGTCGGGCTCTCCCCCCGCTTCCTTCCGCGGCCACGACGCGTACCTCGCCCGTCACCGCGACCGCGTCGCGTGGCCCGGTCGCATCGATGCGACCGGCGATGTCGTTCCGTGGCGCGGCGGGCTCGAGGAGCGCGCGAAGCTCCGTCGCGGCGAGCCGCGGCACCTCGAGATGGAGATCGACGTCGTCCTCGAACCGTCCCGCGAGGTCGATCTGCGAACCGGCAGTGCGCAAGCGGATGCCCTCGACGCTCCACCCGCGCCCAGGCACGAGCACCGCGCGCCCGTCGGCCTCGAGGCGGAGACCGGTACCGTGCTCCGTCGACGAGAGCCGGTCGATCGCGATGCGGGTTTCGCGCGGCCCGAAACGCGCGCTTCCATCGAGCGTCACGCCACGAAAGCGCCAGGCGCGACCGGGCGTGACCACGCGGAGCGCGGCGCCGGCAAGCGCGAAGCGTTCGACGGAAACCTCCAGGGAGGACGACGTCTCCTCGGCGGGCGTCGCGGAGAGGCGATCGAGGTTCCACCCGCGCTCGTCGGCGAGCAGCAGGAGCGCCGCCCCGTCGATCTCCAGGGTCTCGATGCGCAACCCGCCGCCGAGCAGGGCGAACAGGTCGTAGGTCGCCGTCGCGCGGCGGATCGCGAGGACGCGGCGGTCCTCGAGCACGAGCCGCACGTCGCGCGCGACGAGACGCCCGAACAAATTCCCGTCGAGCCCGCCGACCGTGAGACGTCCCGCGAGCGCCTGATTGGCGCGCGTCACCACCTCGCGTCGGACCCACTCGCGAAACGTCGCCGTCTGCGAAACGGCCACCAGCCCGATGCCGGCGACCACGCCGACCACGACGAGCGCCCCGAGCCACCGTCGCCACCGTCTCCCGCGCGCGATCGTCGCCGCCATGATCAGAACGCCTGCCCGATGCTGAAGTGCACCTGCCAGCTCGGCTCGCCGGGGGGGGCCTCGAGCGGAAACCCGAGATCGACGCGCAGCGGACCGACGATCGTCTGATAGCGCACGCCCACGCCCGCGCCGAATTGCAGATCACTGACCGTGAGGCTGGCCGGCTTCCGCCGCACCTCGCCCACGTCGAAGAACAGGACGCCGCCGAAGTTGCCATAGATGGGCGTCCGCAACTCCACGCTCCCTTCCAGCAGCGTGCGGCCGCCGACGGGATCGTCGCCGCCGTTCAGGGGACCGAGCATGTGACGGTCGTAGCCGCGCGTGCTGTTGATGCCGCCGGCGTAGAAGCGGCGGAAGATCGGGAGGTCGCGACTCTGTCCGAAGCCGTTTCCCGTGCCGAGGCGAAGCCTCGCCGCGAACGTGCGCTTGCCGGCAAGCGGCCAATACTTCTTCGCGTCGACCGACGCCGTGTAGAAGCTGTACGCCCCCTGCCACGGCCCGCCGGCTTGCTCGACCGTGAGATTCACCACGCTGCCCTCGCGGGGATCCAGAAGATCCACCGTCGTGTTGCGCTCGACGACCCCAACGAAGCTCGAGAGCAGACCGCGGGCGACGTAGTCGTCGCTCCCGCCTTCCTGAAGCGCGATCGTCGAACCAGGAACGTCGCTCAAATCGTCGTACTCGACGTTGTAGCCGAGCGCGACGCGCAAGCGTGGCAGCAGTTTGCGCTCGACCCGCGGCGCGAAGCGGACTTGTTGGAGCGTGTAGCCGGGTTCGTCGTCCCGGAGCTGCGTGAGCGGCGCGATGAAGGTCTGCTGCGGGTGGAGGAAGTACGGCTGGCGGAACTCGCCCTCGAAGGCCTGCTCGATTTGCGAGCCCTTCAAACGGAAACCGAGCTGGCGCCCGCCACCGAAGAAATCGTTGTGTTGCCAGCGAAGCTGGCCGCGCACGCCGTCCTCGAGACCGTAGCCGATGCCGGCCAAGAGCTCACGGGGCGGGCCCTCGACCACGGTCACGCCGATGTCGACGACGCCGCTCCGCGCGGCCAGGTTGGTCGGACGCACCGCGACCGACCGAAACAGCCGAAGCCCGAAGATGCGCGCCTGCGTCGCGTCGAGCTTCGTCGGGTCGTACGGCTCCTCGGTCCGGAACTCGACCTCGCGGCGCACGAGGCGCTCGGCGACCTGCTCGGTGCCGGCGATCTCGGTGGCGCCGAACACGGCCGATCGGCCACGCGTGAGGCGATAGCGGACCGCGACCTCGTTCCTTCCCGTGTCGACGACGGCGCCCTTTTCCACCTGCGCGTACGCGAACGCCCGGCGTTGGAGAGCAAGCACGAGGCGATCCCGCCCCTCGTCGTAGTGCTGCTGCGTGAACGTGGCGCCGGGCACGAGCGGCACCTCGCTTCGCAGCTCCGCCTCCTCGGACTCGGTCGCGGCGAAATCCGCGAACTCCAGCGCAACGGTCTCGACCACGACGCGCGGTCCCTCGTCGATCGTGAGGACGATCGTGAGCCGCTCGCCGTCGACGAGGATCTCGTGCGCGATGCTCGCCTGGTAGTGCCCCGATTCGCGTAGGGCCGTCGCGATGCGGTCCAGATCCGCCTGGAACACGCGCGGGTTGAAGATCGTCGGATCGAGCCAGCCCTTCCAGGGTTGGTACCAAGGAGGAACACGCGTCTGCATCACGTCGCGGATGGCGCCGGCCGAGAGGTCGCTCGCGCCCTCGATCCGAATGGCGGCGACCCGATGGACCGAGTCCGGAGGCAGGTCAGCGATGGTCGCGGCATGGGTCGGCCCCACCCACCCGGTCACGACGGCAAGCGCCGCAGCGATCCACAGCGCCCGCATCCCTCCGGGATGCTATCGGTGCCCGCGCGCACCTCGCAAATGCGGGGTCGCGACCGAGTGTCAAAAGGTCGCCTCGAGCGCCGTACGTGCGGCGTTCGGCCGATGATTCGATACCGCCCTAGTCGTAACGCCCTAGAAACTCTACGACCGAAACCGGCCGTCCTCCGGCCTCGGACTTGCTGCGCGGAGCATCGAGAAAATGGACGTAGTCGGCGATGGACCGGCCAGGGCTCCAACCAGGGGCCGAATCGATCGTGTAGCGGTGCACGATGGACGCGAATCTGGTCGCGATGCGTCGCATGCGCGAATGCGATGATCTCGCACAAGTGCAGGATAAATATGAGCTTCGCCTTGAGCGCTGGTGATTATTTTTCTTGACAACGATCTGAACGGGCTCCTATATGTGGACTCCGAATCAGCACAAAAAGCACGAGTGCCGTCTCGTTGCCCGAACAGATCACTACCTTCACTCCGAAAGACTAACGTTAGGAAGCTACCCGGAATCACGCTGATGGCGAATCGCTTGTCCAAGTACCCCGGTGTGTCGTGGACCTCACCAACTCGGACATCCGTGCGTCATCCCCAACCAACCCGACGAAGGAGGGTAACCATGAAGAAGCACATTCTCGCAGTGGGCGCCGCGGTTCTGGCGTTCAGTGCAGCCAGCACCGCGAACGCCGCGACCCTGGCCTGTGGGGCGACGTTCCAGCACCCGGCCAGCGCCAAGCAGATCAAGGCGTCGCTGACCCAGGCGTTCGTCTCCTGCAACAACCCCGGCGGTAACGTCCCGAACGCCACCACCCAGACCGGTACCGTCCCGACCTGCTACCCGGCCGAGACCTACCACGAGAACGCCGGTTCGCAGGACGGCGGCTGGCTGTGGGGCCCGAAGGGCAAGGGCGACATCAGCTTCAAGGCTGGTCGCAACAAGCTCTGTGGCGGCCTCCTCTACCCGCAGAACACGTGCGGCCTGGACGAGTCCGATCTGTACATCCAGATCAAGATGTCCGACATCCGTGACAACACGGGTCTCGCGACCGAGCCGAACGTCGGTTCGGTGGCGACGGTTGCCCGCGCGACCTTCGTCGACCGTGCCGAGCAGAGCGCTCCGATGACCGTCATCGACTTCCCGACGGGCTTCGGTATTCCGGTCGTCAATGGCAAGATCAGCAAGAAGACCTCCGCCACGGAGATCCTCGGTGTGCTCAGTCAGCCTGCACTTCCGCAGTGCACGGTGCTCGAGGTCGTTGGGGTCCAGGTAAAGGATCCGAACGGCAACACGTTCGCCACCATAGGTGCGTACCTTCCGTAACATTTTCGACTTGAGCGCTTCGTTCCCGTCCTCTCGAAACCACCCGCCCAGTCCACGGGCGGGTGGTTTCGTCTTGTGCGTCGTCCTTCTGGGGTCATTGCTGCAATCCGCTTGCTCGAAGAGCGCGGAACCCCCTCCTGCGGCGGTCCAGACGGCTTCGCCCGTCGCCGTCGCCCCGACTCCCGTAGCGCCCGTCTCTCCCACAGCGCAGGGCTCGCCAGGCGCGGTCGACCTCAACGACTTCTCGGATACGGCGAACTTCGAGTGGGATCTCGCCGAAGAAGCCGAAGACCCCGAGTTCGAGATCGACGCGGCGGTGACGTCCTTCTACATGCCGCAGGGCAACGTCGTTACGTTCAAGGCGAAGGCACTGAACGGCACGCCGCCCTTCGAGTTCGACTGGAACTTCGGTGATGAAACCCCCCACGGCTCCGGTGAAATGGTGAAGCACGTCTACACGAAGATCGGCCGCCACAACCCCAGGGTCACGGGAACCGATGCGAGCGGCGCGACGGCGCATGTCGACCTCGGGCTCACGGTAGATCACCCGGTCAAGTTCGCGATGCGCACGCAGAAGGAACAGGCCGTCATAGACGATCTGCGGGCGCGCTACGGCGAGCCGCCGACTCCGGGCCCGACGCCGTAGAGCTCTAGCGCCACGAGCTTTCGCATCACCGCCGTCGGCGGTACGTCGGCAGGGGAGTCCGGGAGCCGCACGGCGAGTTCCGTGCCGTCGCCGATCCGAGTGAAGACCAGGTCTTTGGCTTGTGGCGGCGGCGCGTAGCGGCTCTGAATCCAGTAAATGGGACGCCCGCCAGCCACGAGCGTCGCGAGCAGGACGCGCCACGCGGGTCCGCCGCCGGTCGCCACGACCGACTCCCGGCCGAACACGAGCCAGAGTGGCACCTGCATCTGGAGATCGGCGAATCCTCCGTCGATCACGACGACCCCTGACGAGGGGATCGGCTCGGCCAAGCGACGCACGCTCGCGAAGTTCTCGTCGTAGTACCCACGGGACCGCGTCGCGAGCGTCGGTCGCACCTGGAAGCCGACGACGACGAGCGTGACGACGACTGCCGTCAGGCGCCATCCGCGGCGATCGCTCGTCCAGAGCCCCCCGAGGATCGCACCCGCGCCGAGCGCCAAGCCCGGAAGTACGATCGGGAGGAACCGTCGCATCGCCCAGGGCTGATAGCTCGCGACGCGCGGGCTCGGCACGAAGATCGCCGCGACCAGCACGAGGAGGATCGCGGCGAGGCGTGCCGCCGGCCCGCCACGCCGCCAGACGACCACGCCACCGATCATCCCGAGCGCGAGCCCGAGGGGCGACATCGAGTGAGCGAGCCACCCGAGATGACGGAGCGGCTCGGCACGTCCACCGATCCGGAGGTAGAGCACGGTGACGAGAACGAGCGCGAGGGCCAGCAGCAGGCGCGACCCTCCCCTCGCGATTCCTCGCCCCCGCCATGCCGCCGCGATGGCGACCGCGAGCGGCAGCACGGGCAAGAGGACGAGGGTCGCGGACACGCGCCCGTCGGCGAGCGCCGGCAGCAAGCGATACACGAGCCGCACCCACGCGAAGGCGAGGTCGTTCCTGAGATACGCGATGTGATGGTTCGGCGACGCGAAGAGGCCGGCCGCGGCGAGCGCACCCGCGATCGCCGCCCCCACGGCGACGGCGACCACGTGCCGCGTCGGGACCGCCGTCCACGCCCACCAGACGGCGATCGCGCCGGCCGCGAACACCAGTGTCTCCGCCCGCGCGACGCCGCCGATGCCGATCATGATCCCGGCCGTCAGCGGCGCGCCGCGTCCAAGAAACACGAGCCCACCCCAGACGAAGGCGATCGCCAGCGGCTCCGACATCGGAAACCGTCCGAACCACCAGACGGCGAAGTTCCCGACGAAGACGAGCGCCGTCGGCACCGCGACGGCGAGCCCGAGGGCTTCGCCGGCGAACAGCGCGAGCGCCCACGTCGCGAGGCCCATGCCGATCGGCGCGACGGCGGTCGCGGCCTCCGGCCCCCCGAGCGCCGCGGCGATACCGGTCCACATCGACACCAGCGGAAAGAACGCCGGCGTCGCGGTAGTCGCATCGCGGGCGTGCATCAACAATCCGCCCGGGAGCCGGATGAACGGACCTTGCTCGAAAAGGCCGACGCTCCGGAACAATGCCTGCGCGAGGTCGCGGGGAAGGAGACGTGCCACCGTGTCGGCCACCTCGTAGGAGCCGGTGCGCGCGAGGTGCACGCCGGCGTCGACGTACATGGTCGAGTCCGAGGCAGCCATGAACGTCTCGAACGGCGGCCAGAACCAGGTGAACGCGAGCACACCCACGAAGGCGGCGAACAGGCGCGCACGACGGAGCTCGGTCGTTGGGGCGGCTTCCTCGTCGGAGCCGCGTCCGCGCCACCATGCCAAGGGCAACCCAACGAGCGCGGTCGCGCCGAGCGCGAGCGCGAGGCCCCCGATCGAGAACGCGCCGAAGCGCGCCAGAGCGACGCCCACGAGCGAGGTGACGGCGAGCCCCCACCACGTCGCCGCGAAAAGGTCGGCACGGGAACTCGCGGCGCGCGCCACGACGGCGCCCGCGAGCGGCAACAGCGTCAGGAACCCGACCGCGCGCAGCACGATCGCGGCGTCACTCACTCAGGGCTGCGCGGTCGGGCTCGGAACGGGCCGTTGCATACGCTGGAGGCCCCATTCCCGCAGCATCTTGTCGCGGATGGCGCTTCCCACCTCGTAGATGGCATCCGGCACCGAGCGTTTCTCGTTCGCGGGGTTCGCGTAGAACGTGTTCACGTCGCGCACCCACTTGTCGTAGTTCTTGTCGTTCCCGACCGGGACCATCGTGCGCGGATCCTTCCGCCCCGCGAGTCGAACCGCGTCGAGGTATCCGATCACGTAGCCGAGCTGGAAATTTTTGTCCGACGTGCTCCAGATGTTGTACCGGAGCGCTGCGAACGCGCTCACGTTCGCGAGGCAAAATCCGGCGAACATCGCGACGGTGGCCACGAGGATCATGCGCTGCATTCGGCGGTCCATACTCAGGGTCCGCCCGGGCCGTCAATGGGGGTTCCGCGGGCGAACGCCATGGCAAAAACAGCGTGGATCGCGGCCACATCACGGCTCGACGTCCAGGCGATCTTGGCGTACGTCAGAGCCCGCTCATGAGCACTTCTCTGATCGTCGGCGCGTCGGGCCTCGTGGGTGGGGCGCTGCGCCGGGTGTTCCCGGACGCCGTCGGCACCTACTACCGGAACCCGGCCTCCGACCTCACACCGCTCGACATCACCGACGCGGCCGCGGTCGACGCGCTGGTCGCGCGGATCCGTCCGGACCTGATTCTGCTCCCCGCGGCGCAACCGAACGTCGACCGCTGTGAAACCGAAGCCGCCGAATCCGAGCGCGTCAACGTCGAGGGCACGCGCCACGTGGCCATGGCCGCGGCGCGCCACGGCGCGCGTCTCGTGTACTTCTCAACCGACTACGTCTTCGACGGCGCCGCGGGCCCCTACGCGCCCGACGCGCCGACGGCACCCATCCAGACGTACGGCCGCCACAAGCTCGCCGCGGAGCGGGTGATCCAGGCGACGGTCGCCGACCACCTGATCGCCCGCATCTGCGGCGTCTACGGCTACCAGCCCGACGGCAAGAACTTCGTGATGGCGCTCACGCGGCTCGCGTCGAGCGGCCAGCGCATGCGCGTGCCGAGCGATCAGTGGGGGACGCCGACGCTCGCCGACAACCTCGCCGATGCGATCCACGAGCTGGCACTCTCGGACTATCGGGGCATCGTCCACCCCGTCGGCCCCGACTATCTCGCACGCATCGACTTCGCGCGGCTGGCGGCCGAGGTCTTCGGGTACACGCCCGATTTTCTCGACCCCGTGTCCACGCCCGAGCTGCGTCAGCCGGCGGCCCGCCCCCTACGCGGCGGCGTCGACAACCGGAGCACACAGGCGCTGTTGCGCCGGACACGCCTCGTCGGCGCGCGCGAAGGTCTGCTGTTCATGCGGCGCCAGATGGAAACCGCGCCCGTCGCGTAGGGCCCCGATGCGCTCGGATCCGCCCTGGGTCGCGCGGTGCCGCCCGGCGGCCGGGGCGGCCGGCTCGATCGAGCGCGTCACCGACGCCGAGGTGCTCGCGGCGCACCTGACCGACGCCGCCCGTGTGCCCGGCGGCCATGCGGCCGCGATCGCGTTTCCGGAAACGGAGGCCGCGGTCGCCGCGCTGCTCGGCAGCGCACCGCGCGTGCTCGTGATCGGCGCGCAATCGTCGTTGACCGGCGCCGCGACGCCGCGCGGCGAGCTGCTCCTCTCGACGGCGCGTCTCGCCGCGATCGGCGCACCGGCACGCGATCACGTCGTCGTCGGCCCGGGCTGCGTCCTCGCCGATCTCGCGCTCGAGCTCGAGCGCCGCGGCCAGTGGTATCCACCGCTTCCGACGTACGACGGCGCGACCGTCGGCGGAACGGTCGCCACCAACGCGGCCGGCGCCGCCACCTTCAAGTACGGCGCGACGCGCGCCTGGGTGCGCGCGCTGACCGTCGTCCTCGCGAGCGGCGACGTGCTGGATCTCGAGCGCGGCACGGTGACGGCGAGCCCCGAGGGCCATTTCGACGTCGTCGGTGTCGACGGGCGCCGGCACCGCGTCGACGTGCCGGGGTACACGATGCCCGCCGTGGCGAAGCTCGCCGCGGGCTATTTCGCGGCGCCAGGGATGGACCTCGTCGACCTCTTCATCGGTGCCGAGGGAACGCTCGGCGTCGTGACGCGTGTCACCCTCGGCGTCGTGGCGCCGCCCGCATGGCTCGTCGGCTGGTCGCCGTGCGCGGACGAGGCGGCCGCGCTCCGGCTCGCCGCGGATCTCCGCGCCGAAGTTCCGGACCTCGCGGCGATCGAGTACCTCGACGCCCGCGCGCTGGCGCTCGTTCACGAGGACGGGGTTCCCGAACGCCTGCGGGTGCCGCTCCCGCCGTCGGCCGGCGCCGCGATCCTCTTCCAGGTCGCGCTCGATCCAGCGACGCGCGCGGAGGACGTCGCCGCGGCGCTCGCCGACCCCGATGGCGTCACCGCCACGCCGTCCACCCTCACGCGCGTGCTCGCGCGCCACGCGGTGCTCGAAGCGACGATTCCGGCGTTGCCCGGCGAGGCCACGCGCCGCGCCGCGCTCTTCGCGCTCCGTGAGGCCGTGCCGGTCGCGGTCAACCGGCGCGTCGCCGCCGCGCAGCGAACGATCCATCCGACACTCGCGAAGTCGGGTGGCGACATCGTCGTCCCACCCGAACGGCTCCCGGAGCTCCTCGCGGCCGCCCGGTCGACCCTCCGCGATCTCGATCTCGACCACGCCATCTGGGGTCATCTGTCGGACGGCAACCTGCACCCCAACGTGTTGCCGCGCCGCTCGGAGGACGGCGCACGCGCCGCGACGGCGCAGCTCGCGATCGGGGCCGCCGCGATCGCGCTCGGCGGAAGTCCGCTCTCCGAGCACGGGGTCGGTCGATCGCCCGTCAAGCAAGCGCTCCTCCGCCGGCTCTACGGCGACGGCGGCATCGCCGCCATGCGCCGCGTGAAGGCGGCGCTCGATCCCGCCTGCGTACTGGCACCGGGCGTGATCTTCCCGGTGGGATCGGTATAGCATCCGCGCCCGATGCCGAGCGCCGCGCCCCCCACGCCTGTCCAGAGCCCCGTCGTCGCGGCGACCGCGACGCTCGATCTGCGCATGCTCCAGCCGACGCTCCCGCCGATGTATCCGAAGGCGGCGCCGCTCGGGATGCTCGTAGTCGCCCTCGCGTACTTTTCTCTCGGCGTCGCCGTCGGCGGCTTCATGAAGCAGACGCCGCGTGCGCGGCGATGGCTGCCCGTGCTCGTCGTGCCGGGCCTGCTCGGCGCGATCGTCTTTCTCGCGTGGGTGATCCGATCGCTCATGTGACCGACGGCGGTCGCACGCTCGGGGCCATCGTGGTCGGAGCCGTGCTCGTGACGGCCGCGATCGGCCTCCGCGGCGATTTCCCACTGAGCGACGACTGGTCTTACGCCTACTCGAGCGAGATCCTCTGCACCGAGGGCGTCTTGCGCTTCCTCCCGTGGACGGGTGCGAGCCTCGTGTTCCAAACGTGGTACGGCGCCCTCCTCTGCCGGATCTTCGGCCCGTCGTTCGAGATCCTGCGTGCCTCGACGCTCGTGCTGGCGACGCTCGGCGCCGTCGGGTTCGACCGGTTGCTCGCGACCGCGGGGATCACGGCGCGGACCCGGGCACTCGCGCTCGTGTGCTTCGCGCTCGGTCCGCTCTACGTGAACCTCGCGTTCACCTTCATGACCGACGTCCCGTTCACGGTCGCCGCCGTGTGGGCCGGGTACGCCTACGTCCACGGCTTCGCCCGCACCCGCCGGCGCTCGCTCGTCCTCGGCGGCCTCGCCAGCGCGGCGGCGCTCCTGATCCGGCAGCACGGCGTCTTCGTCGCCGCCGCCGCCGCGTTGACGGCGCTCGCGGCCCGCGACCGCGCGTGGCGCGATCGCCTCCTCGACGCGACCGCCGCCGCCGCGTTCCCCGCCGTCGTCGCCGTCGGCTTCCACGTCTGGCTCCTCGAGTGGCACGGAGCGCCGGACGCCGTCACGCTGAAGCTCACCGAGGCCGCGACGCCGACGCTCGCCGGCAACGTGAACGCCGCGTTTCGCGGCCTCGCGACCCTCGGCTTCCTGCTCGCACCGGTCGCGGTCGCGGTCCGTCGCGACGTCGCGACGCGCCATCCGCGGCTCACCGCCGTGCTCTGCGCGCTCTTCGTCGCGCTCGCGGGCGCGCTCTGGATCCGGCTCGACGCCGCGATGTTCTATCTGACCAACGTCATGTACGACCTCGGCCTCGGTGCCTCGTCGCTCCGAGACACCCAGTTCCTCGGGCTCCGACCTCCGATCGCGCTCGGGACACCCCTGCGTCTCGTGCTGACGCCGGTCGCGACCCTCGCCGCGGGCGTGCTCGCGGCGGCCTGTCTCGGCGGTGCGACGTTGCGCCGCGACCCGGTCGCGCGTTTTCTCACGATCGCCTCGGGGGTGTTGTTCCTCGGGAGCCTGCTCCACACGAAGTACTATTTCGATCGGTATCTGCTCGTGATCGTCCCGTTCGTGCTCGCAGCGACGTGCCTCGTCGCGACCGCGCACGTCGGCCGGACGAGCATCGTCCTCGCCGCCCTGCTCGCCGCGTACGCCGTCGCGGGCACCCACGACTACCTCGCCTGGAATCGCGCCCGGTATGCCGGGCTCGCCGAGCTGACCGACGCCGGCGTGTCGCCGCGCGAGATCGACGGCGGCATGGAGTTCAACGCCTGGAAGCTCGCGGCCACGCTCGGTACGTGGCCGACCAACGCCGAGGCCCGCGTCGGACAGCCGCCCACCCGCAAGAGCTGGTGGTGGGTCATCGACGATCGCTACGTCGCGAGCTTCCGGCCGCTCCCCGATTACACGGTCCGGCGCGCGTTGCCGTACCGTCGCTGGCTGCCGCCCGGCGAAGGCCGAGTGTTCATCCTCGAGCGCGCGAGCCCGTAGCTACTACGCGCCGTGTACATCTTACGCCGGGTGTGATGGCGCCGGGCGCCTGGGCCGCGTGGTCACACGCCTCGCGGGGGCACGTCGCTTGCTGCCGACTCCGGCATGCACTCGCCAACGCAAGCATTCGTACGTAACGCCACCGACTCCCCCGCCGCTCCCGGAACCACCTCGTTCTGGACGCGAACCGACGTAAAGACGCCACCACTCGCCCCCCTCGAAAACGATCTCCGGACCGACGTCTGCGTCGTCGGTGCCGGCATCGCCGGCTTGTCTGTCGCCTATCAGCTGGCGCGTGCGGGCAAGGCCGTCGTGGTCGTCGACGACGGACCAGTCGGCGGCGGCGAGACCCTGCGCACGAGCGCGCATCTCGCGTCGGTGTTGGACGCGCGCTTCGCCACCCTCGAACGCATGCACGGCGACCGGGTCAAGCTGGTCGCCGAGAGTCACGCGCGCGCCATCGACGAGATCGAGGCCACTTGCCGGCGCGAGAGCATCGCGTGCGATTTCCAGCGCGTCGACGGTTACCTGTATCTCGCGCCGGACGACGATCCCGCGACGCTCGTGAGCGAGCACGCGGCTGCCGTGCGTGCCGGCGTCGAGGTCGCATGGGTCGACCGCGCCCCGTTGCCGTTCGCGACGAGGCGGTGCCTGCGCTTCGCGCGCCAAGCGCAGTTCCATCCGCTGCGCTATCTGGCCGGGCTGGCCGACGCCGTCGTGCGCGCGGGCGGGATGCTCGTCGCCGGACACGCGACCCGAATGACGACCGACGCCGTCGCCGTCGTCGAGCTCGACGACGGGCATTCGATCGCCGCGCACGCGCTGGTCGTCGCGACGAACAGTCCCGTGAACGACCGCATCACCATGCACACCAAACAGGCGTCCTACCGCACCTACGTCGTCACCGCGTCACTCCCGGCGGGCACCGTCCAGCACGCCCTCTACTGGGACACGGCGGACCCGTATCACTACGTCCGCCTCCAGCGCGGTGACGAGCACGACGTGCTCATCGTCGGAGGCGAGGACCATCACACCGGCGAGGGGGGCGAAGATGCGACGCGCTTCGAACGCCTCGAGGAGTGGGCACGCGAGCGGTTCAGCACCCTCGGGGGCATCCTCGACCGCTGGTCCGGACAGGTCGTGAACTCCGTCGACGGAATCGGCTTCATCGGCCGCAACCCCGGCGACGACGCCAACGTCTACATCGCGACCGGTGACACGGGGAACGGTCTCACGAACGGCACCATTGCCGGGATGCTGATCTCCGACATGGTGCTCGGTCGAAAGAACGCGTGGCAGACCGTCTACGACCCTGCGCGGATCACACCGCTCGCCGCCTGGAGCTTCACGCGCGAGAGCCTGCACGTCGCGGCGGGCTACGCGCGTTGGCTCGCCCCAGGCGACGCCAAAACGGTGGGCCTCACTCCTGGGCACGGCACCGTCGTCCAGCGCGGCCTTCGGAAGGTGGCCGTGTACCGCGATCCTCAAGGGGCGCTCCACGAGTGCTCGGCCGTCTGTCCGCATCTCGGCGGGGTCGTGGCGTGGAACGACGTCGAAAAGTCCTGGGACTGCCCGTGCCACGGATCACGTTTCGACACCAACGGCGTAGTGCTGAACGGACCCGCGAATCGCGATCTGGAACCCGCGTGATGCAGCGGTTTGTAGGGTCTGCTCGATGCCGCGACGCGATCGCACACCGAAAACCGAGCGATCACGACACCTCGCGCATCTCCCGAGGCTGGCACGCATCTCGCTGATCACGCGCACCAAGGAGGTGTGACCGATGAAGAAGCTCCACATGATGGCCGCGGCAGGGGCGCTCGCGCTCCCGATCGCGTACACGCAGCCGGCTTTTTCGGCCGACCCGCACGACCACGACAAGGCGGTCGACGCGGACAATACGGGCAAGAACGCTCGGGACGCCGAAGGGCGCACGCTCACGCCGATGGATCAGGGCGAGAGCGAAGCCGATCGGACGATCACGCAGAACATTCGGAAGGCCGTCGTCGACCACGACACGCTCTCCACCAACGCCAAAAACGTCAAGATCATCACCCAGAACGGCGTCGTGACCCTGCGCGGTCCGGTGAAGAACCCGGAAGAGAAGGCCGCGATCGCGAGCGTTGCCCAGAAGACGGGTGGCGTGAAGCGCGTCGACAACCAGATCGAAATCGAGCGCAACCAATAACCTCAGTTCACGAAGGAGGACATCATGTCACAGGCCGTATTTTGCATCGCGAAGACGGAAGGCCAGGCGCAGCGGATCGTCGTCGATCTGAAGAGCGCGGGCTTCGGTAACAACGACATCTCCGTGCTGTTCCCGGACAAGACCGGGACGCGCGACTTCGCCCACGAGCACAACACCAAGGCGCCCGAGGGCACCGCGAGCGGCGCCGGCGTCGGCGGTTTGCTCGGCGGCGCGCTCGGCTGGCTCGCGGGCATCGGCTCGCTCGCCATCCCCGGCGTCGGCCCGTTCATCGCGGCCGGCCCGATCATGGCCGCCCTCGGCGGCGCTGCCGTCGGCGCGACGGTCGGTGGCATCACGGGCGCGCTCGTCGGCATGGGCATTCCCGAGTACGAGGCCAAGCGCTACGAGGGCCGGATCAACGAAGGCAACTACCTGATCTCCGTCCACACGGAGGACTCGAATCAGCGTAGCAAGGCCAAGGAAATCTTCGAGCGCGCCGGCGCCGAGGATATCGCGTCCGCCGGTGAGGCGAGCCCGCCGAAGGCGGCGAATCAGTAGGCTCGACGCCGGTCGAGCAACACGAGGCACCGAAGGGGTGACGCGCTGCAGGCGCGTCACCCCTTCGTCTATTGGAGGTAACCCAAAGCTCGCAGCCGCTCGCGTTGATCATCATCGAGCTGACGTTTGGGGCTTACCACCTTCTTCGTTCGGGTGAGGTCCAGGCGATTTCGGAGCAGCGTCTTGAGGAAGGCCGTTCGAGAAGGTTCAGTCGCTGCGAGGTTTCGCGTTTCGGCCGGATCATCGAAAAGATCGTAAAGCTCTACGGTCTTCGTCGGGGACATCAACAACTTCCACGACGCTTGACTCAAGGCTTTGCGGTGAACATGCCGATAGCCAGGAAAGACGGGCTCCAAGTCCGCGAAGATCTTCTCCGGAGTCGACGCTTTCCCCTGCATCAGCGGAATTAGCGAGATGCCTTGCACCTTCGGCGGTAGATCTATTCGAGTCAGCGCGGCAATCGTGGGCCACAAGCTCACAAGTGAGACCGGGGCATCAACGCGAGCCTCCTTGGGCACTCCCGGACCCGATATCACGAGCGGGACGTGTAGAACTTCCTCCCACAGTGTCTGGCCATGCTGGAGGCCTCCATGGTCTCCTAGCTCTTCCCCGTGATCCGCGGTCACGATCACGATCGGCTCTGGTTCTTGCTGAACCTTCCGCAACCCCTCCAAGAATCGACCGATCTCAGCATCCGTGAAGGCGATCTCCGCATCGTATAGGGCGCGGAGGACGGCGAGCGCCTCAGGACCCGCCGCCCCTGGAACCTGGTGCTTTCTCCAGAGGGCCCACTGGGCGCGTCCCGCGAGTGGCTCCTCCGGCGAAACACCAAATCGACGCGCGTAGTCTGCTGGAGGGAAGTACCCTGCATGCGGATCAAAGTAGTGGAGATAGAGAAAGAAGGGCTTTCGCGATCCTGATTTCGACCGCTCGTCCAGCCACGTAAGGGCACGATCGGTGAGAAGGTCAGCAGTCGGCACTCTCACGAGGGACTGGAAATGCGAATCGCCGGCCATTTGATCGGGTGAGGGTGGATCGGTTGGCGGCGGACTCGGAAGAACCTCGAACTGCGCGAAGCCACGCGCCACGCCGCTGTGCGGTGTCACGAACGCCACGTTCGCCGAGATGGCCATGCTCTCGTAACCTGCAGCTCCAAACGCTTCCGCCAGCACTGCAGGCTCGTCACCGAGCAGAGACACGTTCCGCTCGACGCCGTGAGCCGCAGGGTAGAGTCCGGTGAAGATCGACACCACGCTCGGCAAGGTCCAGGACGTCGTCGAATGAGCAGATTGGAATACCGTGCCTTGCCTGGCGATGGCATCGATATTGGGGCTCGTCGGCTTGTCGTAGCCGTAGGCGCCGAGATGATCCGCCCGAAGGGTGTCGATCACGATGAGCACGACGTTCGGTTTCGGCACCGAGCCCGGCTCACAACCCACCACGGCCAGCACCCCGAGCACGCATGCGAGCGCGGCGCGGACCCCGGCGCCGTGAAGCGCACGGGTGGAAACGTTGTGGGGAGACGTCGACATCTAATCAGTTCAGGGGGCGGGAGGTAGCGACTCCTCTACCATGCGAGCGTGGCGACTGTCTCGACGGGAAGAATTCAGCCGGCCCGCGATCGGATCAGCGCTTCCACTGGGCACGATGGACCACGCCCTGCGGCAGCACGGTCGTCGACCGCTGCGCGATGCGCGCCGCGATCGCTTCTCGGCTGTCGGAGCCGAGGTTCGTCAGCATCGGAGCGGCCGAGCGGCGTGAGTCGCGGTAGAACTTTTCGCGGGCGAACGCCTCGTGCCACGGGTTCCGGCCTTCTTCGGTCGTGGCTTTCGTGTTCCACGTTCCGAGCCCGAAGCCCGACCCGAGGCTCCGCGGAATGGTGAAATCCAGCAGCGTGCGGTCATCCGTCACGGGCAAAACGCCGCGGACGAAGTCGGCGAACGCCTGCTCGTCGAAGACGAAGAAGGATAGTAGGTGATCGGCATCCTGAATGCCGATCAGCTCGAGATCGCGCGCAATGAGAGGCTGACGCATGCGGGCGACAAGCCGTTGATAATCGATCACGAGCGGCACTTTTGAGCCAATCAACAGGATGCATCCGGAGCTCAGTTGCTGCCACGCGGTCGTATGCGGAAAGACCTCGGCAAACGCGCGGAACAGCATGCGCTCCTCGTCGAGCGACGCCTCGCCTGTCGGGATCCACTGCATCATGAGGCCGTTCGGCGCCAACTTGGCAAGCACGTCCGGTAGAACTCGCGCGTATAAAGATGGATCACGCCCGCCGTGAACGTCTCCGGCGGCTCCATCGCGATCAGGTCGTACTGCTCGTCCGTCGCCATGACGTAGTTCCGCCCGTCGTCGATGATCGTCCGAACCTTCGGGTGGTGAATCACACCGTCGTTCGTCCAGAAGTAGTCGGCGGCGTCTACGACGTGCGGACTGAGCTCAACATTGTCCACGCGTTCGAGCTCGGGATGGCGAACGATCGCCGACAGGCTGTTCCCGACGCCGAAACAGATGTGCAGAACATGCCGCGGAATCCCCGGGTGGATCAGCATTGGGAAGTGGCCAAAGAAGTAGTTCCACCGAAAAGACAGCGTACCTGCCGTACCCCGGAGATCCTCGTACTGGATGTGCCGCTGCTCGTATCCCTCGACGACCCCGACCGTATCGGTCGCCCCTTCACGGTAGTAGACGACCTGCTGCGGCGGCCTCACGAATGTGCGCCGAAAAAGGTCGGCCGGAAGGACAGCAACGGCGATACCCATGGCGACCCCGAAGGCAGCGGTCCCCGCGACTCTTCGCCCGGCCGGGGCCCGGCTCGCCCATCCGAGCGCCATCGCGGACGCCCCGTTGACGAGAATCAACAAAGTGAGCGTGCCCTGCATGCCGAGGCCAGGGATCAGCACGAAGGCGCACGCGAGTGACCCGAGGATCGCGCCGAAGGTGTTCACTGCATAGACCCGTCCGATCGTCCGGCCGAGGCGCGCGAGCCCGCGCGCGCAAAGGTCGGTCGCGAGCGGGAACGCGGCACCGAGGAAGATCGTCGGCACGAACAGGATCAGGAACGAGTGGAGGAACATCATTCGGAGGGAGTCGCCGAAGGACACGACCGTGTCGCCGCCCCGGATCGCCGCCGAGATCGCCGGCATGTGGGCGAAGAGCACCGCCGACACGGCGAACCCGATGCCGACCAGCAGTTGCAGCGTCGCCAGCACCCACACGGGCCGGCCGATCCTCCGCAGCACCGCCACGTAGAGCGCGCTGCCGACCGCGATCCCGGCGAGGAAGGTCGCGAGCATCGTCGTGAACGCGTACGTCGAGTTGTAGAGGTAGCGGAGCAACGCACGCGACCAGAGCACCTCGTATGCGATCGACGTGAATCCCGAGACGGCCGCGCAGGCAAGCACGAGCGACACCGGCGGGAGCGGACCGCGCGCATCCTCGACGACGGCTTCCGCCGCGGGCTGGGGCGCGACCACGTCGGTCGGCCGCGCCATCCGCGCGAGGCCGAGCGCCGCGATACCCACCGCGAAGTTCAACATCGCGGCGAGGTTGCCCGTGCCGCGGAGCCCGAGGTTCTCGAGCGCCCAGAATCCGGCGAAGAGGCAGCCGAAGATCGCGCCGGCGGTGTTGATGAAGTAAAGGAGCCCCGCCCCGCGGCCCACCTGTCCGGGCGCCGTCACGATGAAGCGCGTCAGGATCGGGAACGTGCCTCCCATGAGCGTCGTCGGGACGGCCAGCACCCCCGCCGTCAGCACGACCCGGGCGAGCGCGATCACCTCGCGCGACGTCTCGAGCCCGTGCAGATAGATCGACGGCTCGCGCAGCGCCGCGAAGAGCCACGGCATCACGAGCGCATAGAGCCCGATCCCGATTTCGAGGATCCCGTACGCCACCAGCGGGTTCCGATAGCGGTCGCTGCGCGCGCCGAACAGATAGCTGCCGAGCGCGAGCCCACCCATGAACGTCGCGAGCACGGTCGCGACCGCGTACGTCGTGACGCCGAAGATGAGCGCGAGCTGCCGCGTCCAGAGCACCTGGTAGACGAGCCCCGCAGCGCCGGAGACGAAGAAGACCAGGACAACGAGGAATCGAAGGAGACTGTCGCGCATTCGGAGGGCTCGAGTGTTCGGCGAGGATCAGTAGCCGGGGTCAGTGCGGTCCCGCAACTACCCCCGACACCCGGAGCTGACAGCCCGCCACCAGGGCAATGCCCCATCGGCGCCATGAAGGCCACCGGCGACGACACCTTCGGCATGCGTCCCGAGGACGAGGACGATCGCCAGCGCACGAAGGGAATCGAGCTCAGGAAACGCCTCGCGCGACGCAGAGCGGTTGCTGACGTGTTGGCCGTCTATCACAGGGGGGTGAGATACCGGCGGTCGCCATTTCGATGAAAGAGCGACGCCTGCGCCGTAGCACGTGGATCGCCGCTACTAGAAGCGCGAATCGCAAAACTCCCTCGACCCTTCCCATACGCAGATCATCCGCATGACCTGGAGGTGTCCCCACCGTCGATTGACGGTGTCACCACCTTCCTGCCAACTCTGCCCCGGTGCACGAGCGGCTCGGATGGCGCGGCCTCGCATTCTGGACGCTCGTGTTTTGCCTGCATCGCGCCGTCGTCCTCTGGTGGGGCTTCGATGGGGCCTACTATTGGGAAGAGACCTATAGGCTCCTGATCGCCGAAGCCTTGTGGAACGGGTGGTCGTGGCCGCTCCTCGATCTCCAGGCCGATCCGTACGCGGGCGGCAGCCTCGTATTCTCCGCACTGACCGTCCCCGTCGTCGCGCTCGCGGGGCCGAGCCTCATGGGCCTGAAGCTCGTCGCGCTCGCGTGGAGCGCCGCCGGCCTCGTCGCATGGACCGCGCTCGTCGATCGGTGGTGGGGCCGGCGCGCGGCACACGTCTTCGCCTTCCTGTTCGTCGCGGCCCCTCCGCTTTTCGTCGTCTACAACCTCATCGCGATGGGCTCGCACGCCGAGGTCGTCACCCTGGCCGGCGTACAACTACTGCTCGGCTATCGCGTACTCTATGGCGGGAAGGATTCCGCGGGCGCGCTCGCGGCGTGGGCCGCCGTCGCCGGGGCCGGCGTCTGGTTCACGTACGACGCCGCCCTCCCCTTCGTCGTCTGCGCGGCGCTCGGGGTCCTGAACGGAACGCTCCCACCGCGTCACTGGCCCGCGCTCGTCGCCGGATTCCTCGTGGGGTTCGCGCCGTGGATCGTCACGAACGTGCTGTCGGGCGGCCAAGGGCTCGAGGTCGTCGCGCGGACGTTCCAGATGGGCACGGGCACCGGACGGTCGCTCGGTGCCGCCCTCGAGTACTTCTCGTACCTGCTGTGGACCGGCGTGCCGCTCGGTCTACGCTACCCGGATATCTTCGCCGCACTGACGGGTGGCGCGCCACGGCGATTGCTTCTCGCGCATCTCTATTTCGCGCTCTATGCCGCGAGCGTCGTCCTCGTCTTGGGGACGGGCAGCGCGCGCCAGCGCCGCGCCCGCGCCGCCATCACCTCCGCCCCCGAACTGCCCCTGATCCTGGTCTTTCCCTTCCTGCTCGCGATTCTCGCCGTGAGCGACCAGGTCTTCCTCGAGCAACCCCGCGTACCGTTCTTTTCCTTCCGTTTGCTCGTGCCGTTCCTGCCTGCCGTCATGGCCGTCATCGCGCTCGCGATCCCGCGCGTGCCCAGGCTCGCCGCGGGCCCGAGCCTCGCCCTTCTGGCGGTGATCGGCACCGCCGGTACCGTGCAGGCGCTGCACGCCGGGGCCGCCGCGCGTCCGCGTCACGTGGCGGAGGCACGCGCCGTCGGAGCGCAAGCTGCCGGGCATCTGCTCTATTACAAGCACGGCCCCGACCTGGCACTCCTCGCCACCCGCATCGATGCCATGCCCCGCGAGCTGCACGGACCGGCCTGGGAAGGCATCGGCTTCAGCCTCGCCTATCACTTCCCGCCCGATGCGCCCGCCCCGGCGCTCGTGGAGCACGCCCAAGCGGTACCACCAGCCTTCAGGTCCGACGCTGTGCGCGGCATGCGCATGGCGCTCGGATCCGGTCTCCCGCAAGTGCCCCCGCGGCCACTGACCCCGAACACGCCGAACGTGCGCGCCGCGATCGATTCGCTTGACCCTCAAAAACCGGATCAGTAAGGTCCCGCGCCGATGCGCCGCCGCGTGGTCGTGGGTAGGGGACTCGGGCTGCTCGCCATGGCGCTGACGCAGGCAGCATCGGCGGAAGCACAGCTTCCCGTCTGTGCCCAACCCACTCCGACGCAAACGTACTACACAGCCTGTGCAACCGGCGGTCGCATCTTGGTCGCTCGGCTCCTCGGCGATCTGGCCGTCGATCACCTGATGAAGGCCGACTCCCAACCGGTACAACGTCGGCTTGGCGACCTCTTGCGAAACGTCACCAGCGACGACACCCGGGACAAGAACACGGGCCTGCGTAACGCGCTCGACCTCCTCGCCCCGCTGACGTTGACCAAGATCGATACCGCAACCGGAACGCTCCTCCTGACGATCGAAGACGACCGTCGGCGTTTCTCGGGAACGCTCGAGGGCGCCACCACCTCGACGACTCTGTCGTGGGAGCTCCCTCCCCGGATCGGCGGAGGCTATTGGCGCACACCGGCGACGATCCAGATCGCGTTCTGGGCCGGACAACGTTTCCGCTTCGACCTCGAAAGTGCGACGGCGGAGAAAGTGTCCGCCGAGATCGAGTGCCTGGCGATCAGCGTCGACGGCATTCGCATCGTCACGACGGGCGTGGACACGCCCGACATCCTGGTGCGCTTCGACGAATGCAGCTGATCCCATTCATCTTGGCGTTCGTCCTTGCGGGCTGTGCTGCGCCCGCGACACAGCGCTGTCACCGCTACGACGCGCTGACGCTCACGCGCGAGAACGGCTTCGCCTCCGCATTCGAGTGGAAAGACGCGCGCGGCATCGACAACGCTCCGGAACGCGTCGAGGTGGCATTGACCGTCGTCCGGCCACTGCGCGGCCCGATCGAGATCGTCCACGTGGTCGGCGACATGGAGGCGGATCACTGGACGCTGACACCCCCCGACATGGGAAACGTCGCGAGCAGCATCTGCTGGGTCGCACCCCCTGGCACGATGCCGAGCTGCGGAGCCGTCCTCCAAACGCTGCCGTACTTTCCGAGCGGCTATTATTACGTCCGCCCGAGCGGCAACGTGGTGCTCGAAGCCGCGCTCGCGTTCTACGTCTGCGACTAGGAAAAGACGGCCCGAAGCGCCCCGCGGGGGTTCTCCTATCTGACCGCTCGTGTGCCGCCGGACGGCATCGCCACCCTACCGCATGTAGTGGTGCCGAGCCACGTCGGCACAGCCGCGATGTGTCGCCGTCGGCCGATCGAGGCCGCGTATGGTGCCCCGATTCCCGTCTCGACTGGATAGCGCCGGTCCCCTGGGGCCGCAGCCGCCATCACGAGGGACGCGGGCGCTCCGACGGCACACCCGCGCGCGACGGTCGCAACGATGGCGGCCAATGCGCGCGCTTCCAGGAAGCCTGCATCGAGCTCCGCCGCGCGCGCGAGATGGCGCTGGGCGCGCCGCAGCGCCACGGCATTCGTGGGCGTCTCGCGACGCGCAAGGATCCCAACGGCGAGGTTGAAGTGCGCCTCCGGGAGTGTGGCGTCGCGACTGATCGCAGCCATCGCCGCACGCTCGACGCGCGCGTCGCGGCCACGCTGCTGTTCGAACACGGCCACGAGATTCAAGTACTCGGCGGACGTGATCCGATCGTAGAGCGCACGGTCGTCCGGAAGACCCGGAGACTGCGCGGGCTGGAGGCGAATCGCTCGTTTCAGCGCGTGAAGTGCAGCCTCTGGTTGTCCCGCTTCGAAGGCGAGCAGCGCGAGGTTCTCCCAGCCCAGATACAAGCCGTCGGCAGCGGCGACCTCGAAGCGTGCGCGGGCGGCTGCCCGGTCGCCCCCGGCGTAGTGCACGACGCCGTACTGGTTCGCCATGCTGGCTTCCGTGAGGGGCCAGGCACCCCGAATCTCGCGCGCGTCGAAGAGCAAACCGTGCGTGAAGACCGCGGCAGAGATGAGGCTTGCGAGCGCCAGGCTCGTGGCGACGGCCGCGAAGGCGCGCCGGTACGGTCGTATCCGCTCGAGGCCGAGCCCGAACGCCACACCGAAGGCGGCCGTGACGGGAAGGAGGTAGGTCGCCTTCACCGCGGCCGCGATCGGCACGGCGCGCGTGCCGACCACGAAAATGATGAGCATGGGCACGATCGTCAGTCCGGTTGCGACCCTTACGTCGTCCCACGCCCCGCGGCGGAGCGCAGCGAGCGACGCGAGAAATCCGATCACGACCGCTGCCGTCGGCAAGACGCCCAGGGTGAGCAGCGACTGCCCGGCGCGGCGCGCCCCCTCGCTTCCCGTCACCCGCGGGACCGTCCAGCCGCCGAATCCGTCGAACCAGGTGTTGGCGTAGAGCCCCGTCCACACCGCGTCGCGAACCGCGCGGGACCAACCCCGAGGAGGATCCGGTACGTCGAGGCCGCGCGGCCACATCGGACGACGGAACACGACGGGATCGAACAGCAGATACTCGGCGACGGAACGCTGCGCCTGCGGCTGACTGTCCTCGATGATGCGAAGCATCAGCTCGCGGCGGCTCATCACGAAGGGCGTCCCGAACTCGGCGACGTTGCGGGCGTAATACCAGCCGCTGGTCCCGACCAGCACCGCGAGCAAGACCGCGAGGTGGACGACCGCCGCACGGTCGCGGCCCGTCACGACGCCTTTCAACGCGAGCGTCGCGACGGCCCCCGCGACGACGGCCAGGGCCGTGATCTTGGTGAGTAATGCCAAGCCGAGAAGCACACCGAGCGCGGCCGAGCGGCCGATCGATGGGCGCCTGAGCTCGGCGAGAAGCACGGCGAACGCCAGGGTGCAGAGCACGGCGGCGAGGCCCTCGTTGCCGAGGAAGCCCGCGGCGTAGAGATGCACCGGCAGGAACAGCATGAATGCCAGCACCAGCGCCTGGACGACGCGATCGTCGGGGAGGCGCCGCCGCACGACGTCCCATGCGACACCGGCGTGCGCGAGACTCGCCAGTGCCACCACCGCAACGCCGGCGTGCAGACGGAGCACGGCGTCCAGACCAGCGAAGGCGCGCCAGACGGCCGCCATCCATGCGTAGTAGAGCGGAGGCTGGAAGAATTCCCAGCCCGCGGTCGGCCGCGGCACCTTCCAGGTCGTCGCGACGAACCAGACGTAGGTGAAATGGGCGAACCCGTCATAGCTCGTGAGGAGCGGGAATCGGAGCGCGTTCCAGAGGCGAATGGCGGCGCCCGCGGCGATGAGCAGCGCCGCCAGCAAAACGAACCTGCGGTGCGTCGATTGCGGTTCCGCGCCCTGCCTCATTCTGATACCGAGAGCGCTAAATGAGACGACGACGAGCGGCGTACTTGATCGGGGCACTCGTTCTTGCTCTCGCTGTCGGCGCCGCTTGCTTCGTATGGCTTCGCCCTGCAGGCCCTGCAGGCCCTCCGTCGGTCCTCCTGATCACGGTCGATACGTTGCGACCCGATCGCCTCGGCTGCTACGGGCATCCGACCAATGCGACACCGTCCATCGATCGCTTGGCCCACGAAGGCACCATCTTCGACCGTGCCTACTGCGACGTGCCGTGGACCACGGGCTCGATGTCGTCGGTCATGACGGGAAACTACAGCCAGCACCATGGGCTGCGGTTGCCGGCCGACAAGCTCGATCCGAAGGCACTGACGCTCGCGGAGATTCTGAACGCGCGCGGATTCCAAACCGGCGCGATCATCGGATCCTTCCCGCTCGATTCCGTGTATGGGCTCGATCAAGGGTTCGAGATCTACGACGACGAGTTCACGGTGCCAATGATCCGTGATCCCGGGACGAAGGTCGCGCACGTCGAAAGCCATTTGCCCGACGATCCCCAAAAGCAAGCCGAGTTCATCTTGGAGAAGTTCAGGAACGACGCGTATCGACCCGATGAAGAAGTCACGGACGCGGCGATCAGGTGGCTCGAGACCCGTCGCGACGGTCGGCCGTTTTTTCTTTGGGTCCATTATTTCGGCCCGCACGAGAAGCTCGAAGGTGATCGCGGCTTCGTCGAGCAGGAGCCGAGGATCGTCGCAGCCTACGACGGCGACGTCGAGGCAAACGATCGGGCCGTCGGGCGCCTGCTCGACGATCTACGCAAGCGGAAAATTCTCGACGACACGCTCGTCATCCTGCACTCCGACCACGGCCAGAATCTCGGCGAGAACGAGTATGTAGGACACTCGATCCTCCTCGACGACGCGTCCGTCCGCATACCGTTGATCGTCAGATACCCCCGCCGCATGCCCGCAAGGAAGGTCAACCGCGACATCGCGCACAACATCGACATCATGCCGACCATCCTCGATGTGACCGGTACGGAGGGGATCGAGGGCCTCGAAGGCAGGTCACTTATCCCTTCCTGGTTCGGCGCGAGAGCGGTCGACCCCCTGAAACAAGTTGCGTACTTCGAAACCTACATGTCGACGATCATCTATGCGCCGCTCGCTGTCCGGGGTGTGGGAACCCTACTCGGTCCCGTCGAGCGCCACGGTGTCCGTACGCCGGAATGGAAGCTGGTAGAACACAGCTTCACCGGCGCCTGCACCTGGGGCGGTACGCCCCAGCGCGATCCCTTCGGCACGTGGAGCTCGCCTGGATCGAAGCCGCTCACCGCCGAACGCTGCGCAGAGCTCAACAAGCACGAGCTCTTCCGCGAGAGCGAGAACACAGGCGGCCGCTTGGAGGAGCCCAAGGACCCGTCGCCTGACGTCCTCGTGTCCTTGCGCGCCTCCATTCAGAAGTACTCCCGACGCGACGAGGCGGCGACCGGTGGTCGCTTCCAGTTGTCGCCGGAGCAGGAGCGAAAGCTAAAAAGCTTGGGGTACCTGCAGTGAGTCCGGATTGAATGGGTCGCGGGTCGCATACTGCGGCTTTGGGGTCGGTGCTCGGTGTCCTTCTGGTGACGCTCGGCCTTCTGGCGATCATCGAGCTCGTCGCTGGCTTCTTCGTCGCGGAGAAGACCCCGCCGCCAGAGATTCCCGGCGACACGGTCTCGAGGACGATCGCGTGGCTCGAGGTGAACCCGGCGCCCCTCGTACGCGATGCCGACCTGCTCTGGCGAAACGAGCCGAACGCCCGCAAGACCCAACCCGTCAATCCCGTCCCTTTCGGCCGCGCACTGACCTGGACGCTCGAGAACAATGCCGAGGGATTCCGTAGCCCCCCTCGCCGCGCTGCGGACGACCCCGCCGTGTTTCGGATCCTGACCGTCGGAGATTCAATTACGTTCGGGTTCAACGTCGACCAACCCGACACGTATCCCAGTCAGCTCGAGAGGCTCCTCGCCGCGCGCCACCCCGGGCGGCGTTTCGAAGTCGTGAATGCCGGTGTGCCTGGATGGTCCTGGATTCAGGGGCTGCGTTTTCTGGAGCTCCACCTGGCAGCCCTCCGTCCTCACGCTCTCGTGATGGGACACGGCACCAACGATCAATTCCTGCCCGCTAAAGTCACGGACGAGGAGCGGCTGCACATGCTCGGCGGGCCGGTGATTCGCGGGTTGCGCTCGGCGGCGCTCCGCTTGACCGCGAGCAATAGCTTTCGGCTGTTCGAACGCTTTCTTCCATCGCCCGGAGCGACCGACTGGGAGAGCCCCGGCTGCAAGGCTCAGATCGCCGCGACCCGCGCATGCCATCGTGTATCGCTCGAGGAAGTGACCGCAGCAGCCTCGGCGGCCCATCGTCTTGCTTCAGGCGCCGGCGTCCAGACCCTGATGATGAACCTCGATTTCGTCGAAACGCTGGCGGTTCGGGGGCTCGAGAGCGCGGTGAAACGCGACGCCATGGCGTATCGCAATGCCGTTCGGGCAGTCCGACAGTTGGAGAAGCGATCCGCCGAGACGCGCGCGACGAGTCTCGGGCTCGCGCAGGCAACAACGTCAGCCGGCGCCCCGGCGGAGCCGGGCGCGGCGAAGCACGTCGTCTTGCGCTTCGTTGCACCCGATCGTGACGCCACATACTCGGTGCGCGGCAAAACATACTTCGGCCCGGATTTCACCATCTTCGCCGCGGCACACGACGACGGTCGCGACGGCGACGAGCGCGGCGGCGACGGAGTCTATAGCGCCACCGTCGATGTCCCCACGAACGTCGGGGGGATCCAATACCTGTACTATCGCGACGACGAGCCGGAGCTCCGCCCGTTGCCCCCGATGGGATCGTCCGTCGGCGACCGTACGACCGCCGTGCAAGGTGACGTGCTCGCACCGGTCGACGTCTTCGGGGAGCTCGAGTACATGGCCGAGCGCGCGCATCCCAATCGCGAGGGCCAAGCGGTGATCGCAGGGATCGTCGCCGAGTGGCTCGAGACGCTGCCGTCGTTCCAGCGATTCGTGGCGCCATCCGGCTCGTGACCTCGCAAACGCGATGGACGGCGCGCCTCTATGTGCTAGGTTCGCGAATTTCCGCAGGTATTCGACCCCCTAACCACCCCACGATCGAGGAGTCGACATGACCGTGATGCCCGAGCGCCGGCATTATTTCGCGATCTTCTTCATCAGCCTGTCGCTGCTGATGATGGAGATCACGATCGCGCGCATGCTGACGGTCGCACTCTTCAGCCACTACGCCTTCGTGGCCATCTCTCTCGCGATGTTCGGCCTCGGCTTGAGCGGGCTCGTCATCTACCTCCTGCCGAGCCATTTTCCGGCGGCGCGCGTCGACGAGCAGTTGACGACCTTCGCCGCCCTCTTCGGACTGAGCGCCGCCGTCTGCGTCCTGCTCTTCCTGCGCGTCCAAGTGGTGCAGGAGCTCTCCCTTCGCGGCCTCGCAACGCTCGGCCTCGCGTACGCCATCCTCGCCGTGCCCTTCTTCCTCGGCGGACTCTGCGTCTCGCTCTTGATGACGCACTTCTCCGCGCGGATCGCATCGATCTATTTCGCGGACCTCGTCGGTGCGAGCCTCGGCTGCCTCGGCGTCGTGACGGCACTCGGGTTGGCACCCGCGCCTCAAGTCGTGACGGTGATCGCGCTCGTGGTGTCGGCCGGCACGGCAGTCGTCGCACTCGCCGGGGGAGGACGTACCACGCTCGCGCTCGCCTCGACGGCGATCGTCGCGGCGCTCGTCGTCCTCGGATTCACGACCGACCTCTACCAGATGCGCTACATCAAGCAGCGCACGTCGACGTACAGCGAGTACGAGGTTTGGAACGCGTTCTCGCGCATCTCCGCCTTTGACTTCGACGGCAAGAACGCCGCCGAGATCGTGCCGATGAAGGAGCCGGCACAAACCTACAAAGGCGGCGACTACCCACCGACGAAGATGCTCGACATCGACGGAGCCGCCTGGACGCCGATGATGGGGTGGGATGGCGACCCGGCATCGGTGCAGTTCCTCCGCGACAGCGTCCTCTACGCGGTCCACGAGCTACGTCCGAACGCCAAGGTCCTGATCATCGGGACCGGCGGCGGCCGCGACCTGCTCGCTGCCGCCGCGACCTACGGCCAGCCCTCGGTGCTGGGCATCGAGATCAACCCGTCGATGCGGCACGTCGTGGAAGAACGCTACGCCGACTACACCGGCCATCCCTATATGCTGCCGAACGTCGAGGTGATCATCGACGAGGCGCGGAGCCGGTTGAGCTCCGTCGATCGGCAATTCGACATCATCCAGCTGAGCCTGATCGACACGTTCTCGCTGAACGCCGCCGGCGGATTCGTGTTCAGCGAGAACTACCTCTACACCGTCGAAGGGTTCCAAGAGTATTTCCAGCATCTCGGCGACGACGGCGTCCTCAGTCTCACGCGCTACTTCGTTCCGGTCTACCCGCTCGAGATCTTGCGCCTGATCGCGATGGCGCGCGCCGCACTGGAGGCCGAAGGCGTCACTACCGATTTTGCCAGCCATCTCGTGATCCTGCTGCAGGGCGTAAACGCGTCGATGATGGTGAAGAAGACCCCGTTCACGCCGGCGGAGTTGGCGACGCTCCAGGCCAAGGCGGTCGCACTGAAGGCCCAAGTGCTGTTCGGCCCATGGGCACCGGGCGAGGGCCACGCCGACGTGACGAAGCTCGTGCAGACGGCGAACTGGCGGGAGTGGGTGGCGAGCTACCCGTACTACATCCACCCGCCAACCGATGACCGCCCGTTTTTCTTCAACTTCTTGCGCGGCCTCGTCCGCGGCAACGTCGACGACCCGTTCCATTTCATCAAAATGTGGAACGACGCCCTCGTCCTCATGTACATGCTGATCGCCGTCGTGACGGCGATCGCGACGACGTTTTTCTTTGCGCCCCTTCTCACCTTCGGACGTCGCCCGCATCGCGTCCCCGCGACCATCGCCGCGCCACTCCTCCTCTACTTCGCCTGCCTCGGCTACGGCTTTCTGATGATCGAGATCCCGCTCCTGCAGCGGTTCGTGCTGTTCCTCGGCTATCCAGTGTACGCGCTCGCCGTGGTACTCTTCGCCCTCCTGCTCTTCTCGGGGATTGGCAGCCTCGCCTCGTCGCGCTTCGACGGCGACGCGAGGCGGTCGTTGCTGAACGTGCTCGGCGCGATCGTGATCCTGGCGCTCCTGTATCTCGCGGTCGTGCCGGTCGTGATCGACGCGTTCCTCGGCACCCCCATCCTGGTCCGGATCGGGATCACCGTCGCGTTGCTCGCGCCGATCGGGCTGCTCCTCGGCATGGCGTACCCGCTCGGAATCACCGTGCTCCGCGGATTCGGCGAGGAGCTGGTGCCATGGGCGTGGGCCCTCAACGGCGTGATGTCCGTCTTCGCGTCCGTCGTCTCGACCTTCATCGGCAGCCGGATAGGCTTCTCGGCGGCCTTCGTGACCGGCGTCACCGCCTACGCGGTCGGCTTTGCCGCGATCACGCTTGCCACCCGCGGAACCGGATCGCCGTCGCGATAAGCGAGCGCCGGGGCGCGCGACACTCAGCTCGCGGGGCGAGAAGCCGTGGTGCAGCGTGCGAGCTGCCGGCTCGGCTCCAGAAGGTCGGGGAGCGTGGCAACGTGCATCCGACGCTGCAGCGCCGCAGCGTGAATGTCGCCCGGACCCGTCCGGGTCGGGTAGAGCCGCGGCGGGAAAGTCCCTGGGGGATCGACGGCGCGCCGGAGAGCGGGCACCGCGTCCTCGCAATCACCGGCGAGCGCATCGACGACAGCGGAGAGCACTGCGGCCTCACGGAATCCAGGATCCTTGCCGACCGCGGACGAGAGCAGCTTTCGGCTGTCGGCGAAGACGGGCGCGAGCGCGCGCGCGTTCACGTCGGGTGCGGCCACCGCGTTCGCCACCTTGAGCAGGGCGAGGTCGTACTCGATCTCGGGCGCCTCATGGTCGAGCCCATAAGCCCGCTCGGCGGCCGAGAGCGCTTCGTCGAGCCGGCCCATGCGATACAAGATCACCGCCATCTGATTGTGATAGTCGGCCTGCGTGATGCGATCGAACGCTGCTCGGTCCTCCGGGAGACCGAACCCGTAGCGCGGCTGTAGCGCCGCGGCACGCTGCACGTGCGCCAACGCGCTGACGAGCTCGCCGTCCTGGAGATCTAGGTAGCCGAGATTCTCCTCGGCCAAGTACCACTGACCCGCGGCGGAGTCCTCGAAGAGCCTCCGCGCCGCGCTGCGATCGCCGCCGGCAAACGCCACCACCCCGTAGATGTTGTCCCAAAGCGGAACTTTCCTGTCGAGCCAGCCACGACCGACCAGCAGGTCGTGAGTGAACGTCAGCACCGACGCCGCTCCGAGCACCGCACAGAGTGCAACGACGACACGCAATGCGCGCGGGCTCTTTCGCGCCACCCAATCGGCGCCGAGTCCGAACCAGAACGCGAACGTCAGCGATGCCGGCGTCATGTAGGTCGCCTTGACGGCGGCATGCATCGGCACGGCCTTCGTCGCTTGGATGAACAGCGCCACCATGGCCCCAAAGGCCAGCAACATGACGCCGATGGTGTCGTCCCACCCATCGCGCCGGAGCCGCCGGAGACCGGATCCGAGCCCGACCAGTACGAGGAGCGACGGCACGAGGCCGAGCGTCAGGAGCACCTGGCCGGCGCGGCGCGACGCCTCGTTCTGCGTCGGCGGCGGCAGCACCGTGCCGATGCCGCCGTCGAACCACGCATTGGCGTACAGGCCCGTTGGGACGGACTCCCGGAGCGCGCTCCGCGGCCGGTCCGGGGCGAAGATGCCCGTCAGCTGCAGCCCCCGCGGCCACTGCGGCCGCCGGAGGATCAGCGGGTCGAACAGCACGTACTCCCACACGTCACGGCGTCCTTGGCTTTGATAGTTCTCCACGCGCCGCACCATGAACTCGTCCCGGCTCAACTTGAAGGGCGTGCCGTACACGGACACGTTTCGGCCATAGAACCACCCGCATACCAGCAGCATCGTGGTCGCGGTCGTCGCGACCGTCAGGACGCCGAGCCGCCATTGGCGCCGCAGGCAGAAATGGATGGCGAGCGCTCCAAACACGGCGGCGACGATCGCGACGGCGGTGAACTTCGTCAGCATCGCGGCGCCGAGACAGACGCCGAGGAGCGCGCCACGGAGGGCGCTCGGCGCCCGCAGCACCCAGAGGACCGTCACGATCGACGCCGTGGCGAGGATCGCGTTCGAGCCCTCGTTGCCGAGAAAGCTCGCGCTGTACAACAGCACGGGCAGAAAGAACATCAATCCGGCGGCGAGCACGCCGATCACCGGGCGTCCGGGAAGGAATCGCTTGAAGATGAACCAGATCGAGACGCCATGGACGAGGCCGAGCATCGCGAGCACGCCGGTGCCGATCGTGAGACGCGTCATTCCGGCCATAGGAGCGAGGAGCGTCCAAACCGCCGCCATGAACGCGTAGTAGAGCGGTGGATGGAAGAACGACCATCCGGTGGTGGCGAGCGGCACCCGCCACTCCTCCGCCATGAACCAGATGTAAACGAAGTGCCCGTAGGCATCGAACGCCCGGAACGACGGGAACGTCAGCACGTTGTTCAAGCGGACGACCGCGGCGAGAGCGAGCAGCGCCAAGAAAACCAGCGTCGGCCGCCTAGGCACCCGCGTCGTCCCGTGCGGTGGGGGCTTGCTGGCCCTCGCGACAGCGCGCGAGGTAGCGATCCGGGCGAATCGCCTCGGGAAGCTCGGTGATGTGGTGGCGGCGCCGGACGGACGAGGCGAGCGGATCTCCGAGGCCAGTGGTCACCGGATACAGCCGGTGCTCGACGCTCACCGTATCGGTCGCGCGCTCGATGGCCGAGATCGCGTGAGCGCAGTCGCCGTCGAGCGCGTCCGTCACGCCCGCGAGTGCTCGCGCTTCACGGAACCCGGGGTCGAGGACCATCACCGTGAAGAGGAGTCGGCGACTTTGCGCGACCAGCTGACGTGAGAAATCGCCATCATCCCCCGCACGCTCCGTCGCACGCAGTAGCTTCAATACGGCGAGGTCGTACGCAGCCTCCGGAAGCATCGGGTCGTCGGCGACTGCTTGAGCAGCGGCGGCGAGCGCCGCGTCCTCCCAGCCGAGGCGGTGATACAGCACGGCCATGGTGTTCCCGTACTCGGCACCCGTCAGGGTATTGAAGCGCATCTGGTCCGCGGGAGTCCCGTACGACTGCATCGGCTGGAGCCGTGCCGCGCGGCGCAATGAATAGAGCGCTTCGAGGTCCCGCCCGTCTTCCAAGGCGAGCACCGCCAGGTTTTCGAACCCGAGATGATACCCGTCAGCCGCCGCGAGCTCGAAGCGCTCACGCGCGCGATCGACGTCGCCGCCCGCGTAGTAGACTACGCCTTCGACGTTCCGCCACATCGGACTCGCCGTGGTCTTTTCCATCCATTGTCGTCCGATCAGCCGTCCCTGGGAAAACACGACACAGCTCACGAGGGCGAGGACTCCGGAGATCGCCGCCGCGGCGTGAAGCCACGCGCGGCGGCGGGCCCCGAGCCACTCGGCCCCGAGCGCCAGCCAGTATGCGAAGACCACCGACGCGGGCATCAGATACGTGGCCTTCACGGCCGCGTGCAACGGAACGGCACGGGTTCCCTGCACGACCACCACCAGCATGGCACCGAAGGTGACCAGCATGGCGACGACGGTATCGTTCCATCCGTCACGCCAGAGCCAACGGACCGCTCGGAAAAATCCGATCGCCATGAGCCCCGTCGGCACGAGCGCGAGCGTCAACAGGACCTGGCCCGCACGCCGCGCGGCCTCGCTCTGGGTGACCTTCGGAAGGACCCAGCCCCCATACCCGTCGAACCAGGTGTTGGCGTAGAGCCCCGTCGGAACCGATTCGCGCATCGCGCTGTGGGCGGTGGCGCGCTCGCCAGCGATCGCGACGCCGCGCGGCCATTCCGGACGCCGGAGGATGACCGGATCGAAGAGCACGTACTCGAGGATCCCGCGCTCGCCGCGCGTCTGCACGCCCTCGTAGCGCTGCAGGAAAAACTCCTCGCGGCTCATCTTGAATGGCGTCCCGTAGTGCACGACGTTCCGCGCGTAGAACCAACCGCTCATGGCGAGCATGATTGCCGCGGCAACCGCCGCGGCGCGCCCGTCGACCGCCCACGAGCGGCGGACCCATGCTCGCAGCGCGAGCGTGCCGAACGCGCCCGTGACGACGACGAAGCCGGTGAACTTGGTGAGCATGGCGAGGCCGAGCATGCAGCCCAGCACCATGGCGCGCGCCACCGTGGGACGCTCCAACGTGGCGAGGAGCGCTAACAACGCCCATCCGCACACCACCGCGGTCAGGTTCTCGTTGCCGATGAAGCCTGCCGTGTACAGATGGACCGGAACGAAAAGCATCAGCCCGAACGCGAGGAGCTGCACGATCCGGTCGGAGGGAAACTGGCGGCGGACGACCCGCCATGCCACGAACGAGAGCGTCAACCCGAGAATCGCGATCACCATCGTGCCGGCCCGGAGCCGCCACACGGGGTCCACGGACGGCATGGCATTCCAGATGCCCGCCATCAGGACGTAGTAGAGGGGCGGCTGAAAGAACTCCCAGCCCGTCGTGGCAAGCGGCACCCTCCATTGCTCCGCCATGAACCAGATGTAACTGAAGTGCGCGTAGCCATCGAAGGCTTGGAGCGGCGGGAACAGCGCGGCGTTGTTGATCCGAACCGCCGCGCCGGCGGCGAGCATGACGAGCGCGACGAGCGCGAACGTGCGTCGACTCATGCCGATCGCGGTCGGGCTACCATCCGCAACACCCCCCCCTGCCCGAACACGGGGGCGGCGAGTGACACGACCGTCGACACCGCGCCGACGGGAAGGGTAAGCGCCGCGCTGATGGCGGTGTCCCGCGGCGCGCGCCCGGTCTGCCGACCGATGAGTGTTTGGAACAAATGGTTCGGCTTCCGGCAGACTTTGTTCAGCACCGTCTGCATGAGCCCGAAGGCGTCGTACTCCAGGGAAAACGTCTGGCAGCGGTCGACCGCGAACCCTGCCCGGACCAGCAGATTCGTGAGCGCGCGGCGGTCGAAATGCAGCAGATGCCGAGGCACGTCGATGTGAAACCAGTCGGCGCCCCCGAGCCGGGCCTGCCAACTGCCGAAGTTCGGCACCTCGACGACGAGGCGACCGTTCGGGGCGAGCAGCTTTCGCACCGCTTCCAGCGTGACGCGAGGCTCCGGGAGATGCTCGAGCACGTGCCAGATCGTCACGACGTCGAAGCTGCCCTCGACGAGCTCGTGCATGCGCTCGGGCGGCACCACGATGATCCCGAGCTCGGCCTGCTGCTGCATGACCGGCGCGCCGGCCTGCTCGACGCCGACCCCGATCCAGCCGCGCTGCCGGCACGCCAACAGAAAGTCACCGGCGCCGCAGCCGATGTCGAGGAGGCGGCGGCCACCGACGGGACTGCCGACGTGCCGCACGCGCAGGTTCATGAAGAAGTCCTTGAGCGCAGGATGGCGCCGCCCGTAGTAACCCTTGGCGTAGAAGGCCTCGATGTGCTCGGGCGGAATCATCGGCTGCACGAACACGAGCCCACACCCAGCGCACGTCACGAGCTGGAAGCTGTCCGGCCCGAGCGAATCCTTGGCGACAAACGCCGGACGCTGCGCGCCGCCGCCGCACGCGGGACAGGGGCTCACGCGCGTACCGCCGGCGAGCGGTTCATCGGCGTGCGGAGGCTTCATCGTAGACCGGCAGCATCGGCGCGTCGGCGAGGCGCGGCGCGGCGGCGTCCTTCGGCGAGAGCAGCGGCGCGTCGACCTTCCAGTCGATCGCGAGCGCCGGGTCGTTCCAGGCGATCGACCGCTCGGCGTCGGGACGATACAGCTCGGTACACTTGTAGAGGAAGTCGCACGAGTCGCTGAGCACGGCGAAGCCGTGCGCGAAGCCCGGCGGTACCCAGAGCTGGTGCTTGTTCTCCTCGTTCAGCTCGTAGCCGACCCAGCGCCCGAACGTCGGCGAGCCGCGCCGGATGTCGACGGCGACGTCGTAAACGGCGCCGCGCAGCACCTGGACGAGCTTCCCCTGCGCGTGCGGCTCCTGGAAATGCAGCCCGCGGAGCGTGCCGCGCACGGAGCGCGACCAATTGTCCTGCACGAACGGCGCGCGGATGCCGGCGTCGGCGTAGCGCGGGGCCGCGAAGGTCTCGAGGAAGAATCCGCGAGAGTCGCCGAACACGCGCGGCTCGATCAGCAGCACGCCCGGCAGCTCGGTCTCGACGACCTTCAGAACACCTTCTCCTCGAGGAGATCGAAGAGGTATTGCCCGTAGCCGTTCTTGGCGAGCGGCGTCGCGAGGCGCGAGAGCTGCTCGTCGTCGATCCAGCCCTGGCGCCAGGCGATCTCCTCCGGACACGCGACCTTGAGGCCCTGGCGCTTCTCGATCGTCTGGATGAACTGGCTCGCCTCGAGCAACGACTCGTGCGTGCCGGTGTCGAGCCAGGCGTGGCCGCGCCCCATCACCTGGACGTCGAGCTCGCCCCAGGCGAGGTATTGCTTGTTGACGTCGGTGATCTCGAGCTCGCCGCGCGGCGAGGGCTTCAGAGCCTTCGCGACCTCGACGACCCGCGTGTCGTAGAAATAGAGGCCCGTCACCGCGTAGCGCGACCGCGGCGCGGTCGGCTTCTCTTCGAGCGAGACGGCGCGCCGCTCGGCGTCGAACTCGACGACGCCGTAGCGCTCGGGGTCGTGCACCGGGTAGGCGAAGACGGTGGCGCCGTGCGTCCGCGCCGCGGCCGTACCGAGCGCACTCGCGAAGTCGTGGCCATAGAAGAGGTTGTCCCCGAGCACGAGCGCGCTCGGCGACCCGGCCACGAAGTCGGCGCCGATCAGGAACGCCTGCGCGAGGCCGTCGGGCGACGGCTGCACCGCGTACCGCACGTCGAGGCCCCATTGCCGGCCGTCGCCGAGGAGCTGCTCGAAGCGCGGCGTGTCTTGCGGCGTCGAGATCAGCAGGATGTCGCGGATGCCCGCCAGCATCAGGGTCGACAGCGGATAGAACACCATCGGCTTGTCGTAGACCGGGAGCAGCTGCTTCGAGACCGCGAGCGTCGCCGGATGGAGGCGCGAGCCCGAGCCGCCGGCGAGCACGATCCCCTTGCGGCGGGGACTGCCAGTAGGTGCGGTCATACCAGCGGGAGAGCGCGCGCCCTCAGTGGGACTTTCGGCCGCCCAACATGGCCATGACGCGACTCACGAAAGCGTCCGAAATGCCGAGGCGGCGCTTCAGCTTGTCGTAGGCGCTGAGCGCACGATTGTCGAAGCGGACGAGCAAGCGCTTCAGGGCCGAATCCTTCGGCCGCGCGTAGTACGTCGTCGCGACCGGCGCGGGGGCCTCGGCCTCGTCGACCGTGTAGTAGTAGAGTTGCAGACTCTTCCGGCTGCGGTTCTCCGGACATTGCAGCGGCTCCGGGAACCCGTGGAGCGCGTTCGGCGTGTCGAAGAGCAGCGCGCGATTGACGTGACACGGCATCGAGTCGACGCAGCGGTTCATGTCGGAACTCCACACCTCGATGGCGCCGCCCCACGCCGGATCCCAATTCTCGTTGAGATAGAGGATCAGGTTGCAGCGCCGCCGCCAGGTCGGCCGATGGCGATGCATGGTGAAGTCGGTGTGCACGTTCAGGAAGCCGCCGCGCCACGCCTGGTGCATGCCGCCGCCGTCGATGTCGGGGTCGGGGAGGAGTCCCTTGATGCCCGTGATCTTCTCGAGGAGCGCCATGAAGCGCGGCGAGTTCAGCTCGCGCAGCACGGCCGCGATCTTCGGTGGCAGATCGTCCCATCGGTCGATGCTCGCCTTGTTCTCGTTCACGTGGCGATAGCGCACCCAATGGTCGGTCATCTCGGCCGGGAACTCGTCGGCGAGCTCGTGGATGAGGGTGCCGTCGAGGAAGTCCTCGAAGAACAGGTGCGGGAACGGGGGCGACGAGCGATACGTGCGCCCGAGCTCTTCGGCGCGAGCTTCGTAGCGTTCGTACGGGAAGAGCGACGCGTCGGTCGATGCGGCGCGCTCCGACCGATCGGCGGGAAGGGGGTGTGTCAGCACGGGGGATTGTCCTTCGTTCGTATTACACTCGCCCGGACGTCACTCGCGTCCTGCCGTAAGCTCGTTGCGCCATCTCAGGGAGCAAGAATGCTGCCGTCGAGTCTGCTGGGCGGATTCGGCACCGGCGCGCTCTCGTTGGGAAGGACGCGCCGACGGTGGTTCGTCGATAAGTACTCGGGGCCGTTACCGAAAGTCAATGCAAAACCCTGACGGGAACGGGCCTCGCCCGCGCTCGGGCGGTCGTCCGCCGGCGACGACGCGGCTGCCATAGACCTCGGCAACCAGGTCAACTTCCTGGCGCCGGGAGGCGATCCTTCCTCGTGCTCAGTCCGAGCGTTTCGTGCTAGGACGCTTCCCCATGCTTTTCGGGAAGAAGATCGTCGTCGTCATGCCCGCCTACAACGCGGAGTCGACCCTTCGGAAGACCTACGCCGAGATCCCGATGGAGTACATCGACGACGTGATCCTGGTCGACGACGGCAGCTCCGACCGCACGACGGAGATCGCCCGCGAGCTCGGCGTCCGCACCCTCGTCCACAAGAAGAACCTCGGGTACGGCGGAAATCAAAAGACCTGTTATTCCGAAGCGTTGCACCAGGGGGCCGACGTCGTCGTCATGCTCCACCCAGACTACCAGTACACGCCGAATCTGCTGGTCGCGATGTCGTCGCTGATCGCGGTCGGGCAGTACGACGTGGTGCTCGGGTCCCGCATCCTCTGCCAGAGCAGCATCAAAGGCGGCATGCCCGTCTACAAGTACGTCGCGAACCGCGCCCTCACGTTCTTCGAGAACCTGATGCTCGGACAGAAGCTCTCGGAGTACCACACCGGCTACCGCGCCTTCTCGCGCCAAGTGCTGGAGAGCCTCCCGCTGCACGAGAACTCCGACGACTTCGTCTTCGACAACCAGATGCTCGCGCAGATCGCGTACTTCGGCTTCTCGATCGGCGAGGTGTCGTGCCCGACGAAGTATTTCGCCGAAGCGTCGTCGATCAATCTGCGGCGCAGCATCACCTATGGTCTCGGCGTCGTGCGGACGTCGATCGCCTATCGGCTCCAGAAGATGGGGCTCGCCAAGAACCGCATCTTCGCCGAGGACGGCGCCCGCCTCGAAGTCTCGCCGACGGCGCACTCGGCCCGCGCGATCCGCCTCGCGCACTGAGGCGCGCGGGTAGGGACGTCAGCTCGAATTCGGGGCGACGAGCGGCGAAGCCGATTCGTCTTCGTCGCCGGCCCGGCGCCCGCGAACTCGCTCGCACCCGACCGCCCGCCCATCCCAGCTCGCTCAGACAGCGCGGGCGCTGATCGGGCCGGCTCCTCGTCGGATGCCTCGGCTCTCGCCGCTACGTCGGCCCGAATTCGAGCTGACGTCCCTACCCGCGGGTCAGCGGAGCGAGAGAACGGCTCGGGCGAAATCTCGCGCGCGCTCCTCGGGTGCGTCGCGCAGGGCCTCCGCGCGTCCGAAGTACGGCGCGACGTAGGGGCGGAGCGCGGCCGGGTCGACGTCGTTCGCCCAGCGGTATCGCATCGCCTCGAAGCCCTCGGTCACGAGATACATCGCCCCGAGCGCCTCGTTCTTGATGCGCGGGTGCGCGGAGTCGTAGCCGGCGAGCAGCCAACCGGCGGCGCGGATGTCGCCGCCGTCGCGGATGGCGCGAAGGCGCAGCACCGCCGCCCGCGGCTCGTCCTCGAGGCGTGCGGCGGCCGCTTCTTCCGGCGTCAGTCCGGCCATCCAGCGCTTCACGGCCTGGCGCCGAATGCCGAGATCCGGCTCGAGCACGGCGTCGCCGGGGCCGGTCGGCTGGAAGCGCTCCGCCGGTAACGTCGCCGCCAGGTCGCGACGGGCGAGCACGTCAAAACGGCCGAAGCGCGCGACGAGCGTGTAGGTCTCGACCGCGAAGGCGCGCGCCGTCGCGAAGTACGCCGGTGCGCCGATGAAGAACGTCCAGCCGTCGTTCAGCGTGACGACGAAGCGGGGCGGATCGGCGCGGAGCCGTTCCACCATCTTCGCTTCCTCGTGGTGGTCGGGGAGACCGGGATACCAATAGTCGTGGGGGACGGGGCTCGTGAGGCCCGCGGCGAACAGCACGCCGCCGGCCGCCGGAAACGCGAGCACACGCTCTCCCGGGGTTGCGTGCCGGCGCAGATACGCCGTCGTGAGCCCGAGCGCGGTGAGGTCGTCCGCCGAGTCGGCGGGGGCGCGCGCCGCGACGCGCGGCGAGTCGACGAGCAGCGGCTCGCCGGTGGTGCGCGCCCACGCGCCGAGCAGTGGACCCAGGCGCGCGAACAGCACGACGGCGGTCGCCGCGGCAACGAGTCCGGAGAGCGCCGCGCGGCTCGGCAGGCCGCCGAGCCGCGGCACCGTGCCCCACCAGCCGAGCACGCGCGCGAGGAGCGCCGTCGCGAGCACCAGCGTGAGCGGCATCCCGATGACGAGATGGAACCCGTCGGTCCGGGGATAGAGCTGCATGTACATGCACAGCGCCAGCGGGACGAGTGCGGAGACGGCGCGCTCGTCGCGCGTTCCCCCGATGTGGTCGCGCAGCATCCACACGATGCCGCCCCAGTGCGCGAGCGGTGCCAGCCAGTAGCCGGCGTTCTCGAGCTGCCACACGAGCGACGCGAGCGGCGCCTCCGGCATGAGCGCGCTCGTGCGCGCCCGAAAGAGCAATCCGAGCACGGCGATCCCGCCGACGAGGAGCGGCACCGCGGGCGCCACCGCCTCGCGGCGGATCGCGTGCCCGGCGGCGGCGAGACCGAGCGCCGCGCCGACGACCGCCGCCGCGTAGAACTCGGGCGGCGGGTGCGGGAGGTAATAAAGCGCCGCCGCCGGCGAGCCGAGCAGCAGGACGTCACGCGCGAAGCCTTCCACTCCGAGCCGTCCGAGCACGGGAATCACCCAGAGCAGCGTGACCGGTACGGCACCCGCGGCGAGCGCCGCCAGTGCCGTCATCGTCCGCGGGTGGGCCTCGGTCGCGAGCCGACCGGCGCGGCGGACGACGACGACGCAGACGAGCACGGTCGCCGGCAGCACGTGGACGACCCCGTCGACGCTCCACCATTCGAGGCCGAACGCCACCCAGACGCCGGCGAGCATGGCGAGGCTCGCGGCGATGCCGGCCCACCGATCGAGCGCCGACGGCCGGGGCGTCGCGAGCGTTGCGAGCCACGTGCCGGCGGCCAGCGCGAACGCGCCGGCGTTCGGCTTCACCGAGAACGCGACGCCCGCCGCGACGCCGGCCGCGACGAGCAGCGCAACGCCGCCGCGCTCCACCCAGTGCACGAGCGCCAGCGCGACGGCGACCCACGCGAGCGTCGCGAACCACGCGGGGTACGGCACGTTGAACGCGGCGAACTCGCGAAAGGCCGGGAGAAACGCCAGCCAGAGCAACGCGGGAACGAGCGCCATCCACGGACCGACCACGCGCCGTCCGAGCGCGTACAGCCCGGCGACCGACGCCGCGTTCACCACCGCCATGAACGCGCGGAGCGTCGTCGTGGTGTCGCCGAGCGCGTGCATCACCGTCGCGGCGCCGAAGAAGAACCCGGGCGTATAGCCGGTGTGGAAATCGACGTACGGGAACTGACCGCCGACGATGCGGCTCAGCTGGAAGAGGAGCATGCCCTCGTCCTCGACCTGAAAGCCGTACAGCCGGAAGAGGGAGAAGAACCCGAGCGCGACGACGAAGACGACCGCCGTGCTCATCACGCGGACGGGGAGCCGTCGACGTCGGCCGGGTCACCGGCGATCGCCGCTTCGATCACCCGCTCGGTGACGTCGGCCGCGTGCTCCCACGAAAACGTCGCCGCCCATGCGAAACCGCCGGCCACGAGCCGTTCGTGGAGCGCGGAATCCGTCAGGACGCGCACCGCCGCGTCCGCGAGCGCCGCCGTGTCGTTGAACGGCACGAGGAGCCCGGTCTCGCCGTCGCGGACCGAGTCGCGAAGCCCGGCGACGTCGGTCGACACGTTCGGGGTCCCGCAGGCGTTGCCTTCGATGACCGTCAGACCGAAGCCCTCCTTCACGGACGTGTTCACGAGCACGGCCGCGCGTTGGAGATACTCGATCTTGCGCGCCTCGGAAATGTAGCCGGTGAACTCGACCGCCTCGCGGAGACCACGGCGGTTGACCAGATCCTCGAGCATCCCGCGGGCCTGCCCGCTGCCGATCACGGCGAGCCGCGCGCCCCGGACCCGGCGGCGGATGTCGACGAAGGCGTCGATCATGACGTCGGCCCGCTTGTAGTGCTCGAGACGCCCGATCCACACGATCAGCGGCGGACGCGGGTCGGGTGGGCCGGGCGTGTACGCGGCGTCGTCGATTCCGGGCGGCGCGACGACCACGTGCCGTCCGGGAATGCCGCGCGCGACGAGGTCGACGCGCGTGCTCTCCGAGATCGCGAGAATCGGAGTGTGCCGATAGGCGAACGGAATCGCCATCTCGGCGACCGACGTCGTGACCGCGATCGGGAGCGGCACCTGTCCGAACGCCGTCCGGCCGAAGAGATGATGGACGATCGCGCAGCACGGGACGCGCGAAACGAGCGGCGTGAAGAACGGCAGCTTGTTCAGCACGTCGACGACGACGTCGGCGGGCTCGGCGGCGAGCTCGCGCCGGAGCGCGAACGGCATCTGCGGATAGTAGCTGTACCGATTGCCGGCGAGCCGGCGGACCGCGATGCCCTGCATCGTGACGGCGGGACCCGCGCCGCGAAACGACGCCGCGAGGAGCCGTACCGCGTGCCCCCGCGCCGCCAAGCGCGAGAAGATCTCGAACACGTGGATCTCCGCGCCGCCGGCGCGGGGATTGTCGAGGTCGCGCTCGTTCAGCACGACGATGCGGCGCGCCTCCTTGGCATGCCGCGACCGCCGGGACACTAGTGTGCCGTCCGGGGAATTCGGCGCATTACGTGGTGCGCGGCGGCGGGGCCGGGAGCGGCGTGGCGCGCGGCGAGAGGCGCCCGAACAGGCTCCGCACGCGCAGCCGCCAGACGATCGTGAGCGCCTCGAGCGCGATGCTCAGATCCATCTTCGACGTGCCCTCACGACGGTCGGCGAAGATGATCGGCTTCTCGATGATGCGGAACCCGAGCCGCCACGCGCGATACGTCATCTCGACCTGGAAGGCGTACCCGTTCGAGAGGACCGAACGGAGATCCATCGCTTCCAGCACCTCGCGACGCCAGCACTTGTAGCCGCCCGTCGCGTCCTGGACCGGGAGCCCGCCGAGCACCTTCCGGGCGTAGAGGTTCCCGAACCAGCTGATGAGGAGGCGGTTCATCGGCCAGTTCACGACCGTGATCCCGTCGACGTAGCGCGACCCGAGCACGAGGTCGTGGCGCGCCATGGCCGCGTAGAAATCGGGAAGCGCCGAGACCGGATGCGAGAAGTCGGCGTCCATCTGGACGACGTAGTCGGCCCCGAGCTCGAGCGCGCGCGTGAACCCGGCGAGGTACGCGGGGCCGATGCCCCCCTTCCCCGGCCGGTGCAGCACGTGGACGCGCGGATTCTCGGCCGCCAGGGCGTCGACGATGGCACCCGTGCCGTCGGGGGAATTGTCATCCGCGACGAGCACCTCGGTCTCGGGGTCGACGGCGAGGACCTCCCGGCACAGGCGCTCGATGTTCTCCTTCTCGTTGTAGGTCGGGACGACGACGATTTTCTTCATGAGCCCCGTGAAGATAGCCCGGCCCAGGAACCAGTGTCTACGCGCACTTCTGCGCCCGTTTTCTCAGTCGAGACCGAGCTCTCGGAAGGGAATCGGGCGCTTGCGGAGGCCGTCGAGCCACCCCCGGACCTTGATGAGGACCCCCGGATGCTCCCCGGAAAGCCACCGCCGCGCGAGCTGGAACGGCAGCGTCATCACGATCGCCGCGGCCATCCGGGCGGCGTCCCACGGCCGGCCGTGACGGCGGGCGTACAGGACGCTGTTCCGGGCGCTCAGATATTTCCGGAACCCCCCGTAGTGGCTGACGCCCCCCGAGCTGCCGTGCACGGCGTGCCAGGTGCGGGCGGCGCCGGTGTAGCGGAGCTCGAAGCCGGCCGCGTGCGCGCGCGCGGCCCATTCGACGTCCTCGTGGTACGCGAAGAACTCCTCGTCGAACGGCCCGATCGTGCGCAAGGCGGAGGCCCGGAAGAGGATCGAGCAGCCCGGGATCCACGGCACCGCGCGCTCGCCGTCCCAGCGGCCGTCGTCGGGAGCGTCCTCGCCCTCGAGCGCGATCAGGCTCTGCCGCCACGTGACGCGCCCCCACGCGACCCAGAGCGTCCCGGGGCGATCGGTCCGCAGGACCTTCCCACCGATCGCCGCCGCGTTCGGATGCGCGCGCGCGGACGCGAGCAGGTGCGACAACGTCTCGGGCTCGACGTACGCGTCGTTGTTCAGGACCCAGACGAAGTCGGCGCCACGTTCCAGCGCCATCCGGATGCCGACGTTGTTGCCGCCGGCGTAGCCGAGGTTGCGGCCGTTCTCGATCACCTCGACCGCGTCGCCGAGTCGCGTCCGCGGCGAGACGCGCGAGCCGTTGTCGACGACCAGGACGTCGAGCGGCCGATGAATGGTGCGGGCCAGACTCTCGACGCAACGGACGGTGTCATCGAGACCGTTCCAGTTGAGGACGACGGCGACGACGCTCGGCGATCGGTCACGAAACGACTCGGAGGGCACGCGCGGCGCGGATGATCCCCCAGGGGCGCCGGGCGGTCAACGACGGGGTCGCGAACGTGGCGGCAGCCGGTAGGTCACTTCGAAGAAGTGACCGCCGCCTCGCCGGTGCGCCCGTGCGTGCGTCCGAAAGCCGCCTGGCCGAGGTACCTTCCGGCAGCTACAAGCAAGGACTTCGATGACCGCTCCGCACGTGCATACCGGCGAGCGTCCGGGCCATGGGGAGGGGTTCGCGTACGACGAGGCGCGGCATCTGGCCGCGTACCTGTTCGCGCGCGAGCTCGTACGCGATCGGACGGTGCTCGACGCCGGGTGCGGCGAGGGGTTCGGGACGGTGCTCCTCGCGGAGACGGCGCGTCACGTGACCGGCATCGACTACTCGGCCGACGCGGTCGCCGCGGCGACGGCGTCCTACGCGCGCCCGAACCTCGCGTTTCGCCGACTCGACGTCGCGACGCTACCGAGTCTCGACCTCCGCTTCGACGTGATCACCAACTTCCAGGTGATCGAGCACTTGCCGGATCCGTCGGCGTTCCTGCGGGCCGTCCGCGCGGCGCTGAACCCCGACGGGGTCCTCGTGCTGACGACGCCGAACCGCCTCATGACGGCGTCGGAGAACCCGTACCACCTCCGCGAGTACACGGCGGAGGAGCTCGAGGCACTGCTGCGGCCGGTCTTCGGGCGCGTCGAGCTCCGCTCCATGATGGGCAACGCCGCCGTGCGCGCGTTCGAGGACGCCCGCGCCCGTCAGGTGCAGCGGATCCTCCGGCTCGATCCGCTCGGGCTCCGTCACCGCCTGCCCCAGAGTCTCGTGCGGTTCGCGTTCGGGAAGCTCTCGATGCTCGTGCGGCGGCGCGTGGCGAGCGGTGCGCCGGCAACCGACGGGATTCGACCGACTGACTTCACGGTCGCCGCGGGGCGCCACCCCGACGCGCTCGACCTCGTCGCGCTCTGCTCGCCGTAGCGGCGCGCGCGAACGAGCACTATAGGGAGCGCGTCCGACGTCCGTCGCACCTTCCAATCCGCGTCTCGCTACGTCACAATCGCCGTTCCCCTCCCCCATGCCGACCTTCACCCCTTGCGCGCTCTGCACGAGCACCGACTACCGCCTCGTGCACGACTTGGGCTGGCGTCAGATCCTCCGCTGCAACGGCTGCGGTCTCGTGCGCGCCGACCCCCTGCCTTCCATGCAGGAGAAGGAAGCCGTCGAGACCCAGGGCTACACCGACGACACCGCGTTCCCCGAGATGCGGGATTTCTTCGCGAACTGTCATCGGACGTTCGTCGAGGATCCGGTCATCCGCGAGATGCGCCGGAGCGTCGAGGGCCTCGAGCGTACGATCGGCGGCCCCGGAACGCTGCTCGACGTCGGCGCCGGCACCGGCATCTACATGCACCTCGCCGCCGAGCGCGGCTGGCGACCGGAAGGCGTCGACATCTGCCCCCTCACCGCGGAGAAGGCGGCGCAGGAGTTCGGCCTCAAGATCACGGTCGGCCCGTTCGAGGACCAACACTTCGACGGCCGGCGCTTCGACGCGGCCGCCATGCTCGACGTGCTCGAGCACGTGCTCGATCCGCTCGCGACGCTGCGGAAGGTGCACTCGCTGCTCCGACCCGGCGCCGCGCTCGCGGTCGCCGTCCCGAACCAGCGCTGCCTCCTCACGCTGCTCGTCGGCGCCTACGCGCACATGGGCGGGCCGGCCGCGCGAAGCCTCCTCGGACGGCTCTACGTCCCGCCGCACCTCCACTACTTCACGCCGACGACGCTGCGCCGCATGGTGGAAGCCGCCGGGTTCCGCATCACCGAGCTCCGCCAGGGCAGCGTCTACCTAGGCCGCTATCGCATGTCGCTCGCGATGCGCATCCCGCTCGAGATGGTGCTCGCGGCAGGGGCGGCGATCGGGATGAACGCGCGCCTCAGTCTCATCGCGGTCCGCTAGGCAGCTCGCGGTTCACTCGTCTCTCGCCGCAGGAGGAAGAGCGTGCGCCAATCGCGCACGTGCCCGAACTCGACCCAACGGTACGAGACCGCGGACACGACGAACAGGGTGACGAGGTAGACCCCCACGGGTGTCCGTGGCGCAAACGCGACGCCGGGGATCAGGACGTCGCGCAGCATCAGGTGCCAGAGGTAGATCGAGTAGGACATCCGCCCGACGACCTGGAGCGGACCCGCCGTCGTCGGGCGCGCCACTGCGAGCGCCCCGCGGAGGATCGCGAAGAAGCCGGCGGCGAGGAGCCACGGCACGACGGTCGCCCGCAGGATCCACGATGCCGTGCGGACGTCCGACGCGAGGCATGCGAGCTGAACGAGCACGACGCCGGACGCGATCCAGGTCCACGGCCGCTGCGGGGGCGGCCGGCGCGCGTACAGCCAGGCCGCGGCCATGCCGAAGGCGAAGTCGTCGAGCCGGCCGGGCAGGCCCGAGACGAGCGGTAGCCAGGGGCCGAGCGCCATGCCGAGGCAGCGCGCGCACGTCGTGGCGACGACGACCGTCCCGAGCAGATACGGCATCGGCACTCGCAACCAGATGCCCGCCAGAAGCGGGAACACGAGGCTGAACGACACCTCGACGGCGAGCGACCACAGCACCGGATGGAACTGCGGGAAGAAACGGGGACCGTCGAACTGAAACGCGAAGGTCACGACGCTCGCGAGCGTCCGCCATTGCCCTGCGCTCGGCCACGCCCATCCCGCTGCGAGCGCGAACGCGACCGCGACGCTCAGGTAGTAGAGCGGGAGCAAGCGCCGCGCGCGCCGGCGGTAGAAGTGCCGGAGCTCCAGGCGTCCGACCGGCGCCGCCCCCCGGCGCACGATCGGCAGGAACAACACGAACCCGGACAGGACGAAGAACAGGTTCACGCCATAAAGACCGTTCGCGGGAATCGCCAACAGCACCGGGTGCTCGAGGAAGATCGGTGCCCGGATGAAGCCGCCGTAGAGGTGGTGGACGAGCACGAAGAGGATGGCGACCCCGCGCAGGAGGTCGATCGCCGCCAGGCGGTCGGCCATCCGGCGGCCGGCGTCGTCGTCCCGTCGGCCGGGCTCCATCAATCCGTGTAGCCGAGCGCTCGGAGCTTCTCGCGTTGCCGGTCGTCGATCGGCGCCGCTGCCGGCTCGGCCGTCGCGCCCGCGTCGCTCCGGAGCGCCGTCGCGCGCGCCAGGCTGTCCGCTTCGTACGCGTCCAGCAACGCCTGGAGCGGCGCCTCGGCCGCCATACCCGTGCCGTAGCGGTTCGAGCGTTCGCCGGGGTCGGCCGCAAGATCGAAGAGCTCATACGCGAGCGCGCCGTCGCGGCGATACCGCGCGAGCTTCCAGCGCCCACGGCGTATCGCGACACCAGGCGCCTCGTATTTTCGACCCTCGCAAACACTGACGGCCCACGCCTCTGTGGAAAGCGTACGGCCGTCCTCCGCATGACCGGTCCGTACAGAGCCGAGCAAACTCTTGCCGAGCGCATGCCGAGGAACGGCCGCTCCAGCCAGATCCAGGATCGTCGGCATTACGTCGATCAGGCCCACGGGCTCGGCAACGCGGACACCGGGGCGCACGCCTGGGCCCCAGAGCATCAGCGGAACCCGAGTGACTTCCTCATACAGATGAGGACCATGGTAACTGCAGTCGTGCTCCAAGAACTCATCACCGTGATCGGACGTCAGCACGACGATGGTTTTGTCGCCCAACCCGAGCTCGCGGATCACTGCCATCAGATTACGGAGCATGTCGTCGGTGAAACGAATCTCGCGGTCGTAGTTCGCGGATTCATCTCTCGCAGGAGCGGGCACTGACGCTTGATCTGCGAACAGCGAGGCATACTGTGCCGGCGGCGCATAGGGAAAATGCACCTGATAAGTGTGCAGGAACAGGAAAAACCGCTCGTCTTTGTGTTCACGGAGCCACGCCGCAGCCTTGTTCATCGTGACGTCCACCTGCCCGGTGGGTTTCATGATGTTCGGACCCTTGTTCTCCGAGTACGTGTCGAAACCCCGACCGAATCCCAGGGAAAAAACCACCCATCCATTTTCAGTGATCGCACCGGTCGTGAATCGTTCGGCGCGCAGAAGCTCGGGTAGCGTACGGATCCAAGGCGCGAGCGCATTCGTGTTCAGCAGCCCCACCCCATGCACCGACGGCGGAAGCGACGTGAACATCGTCATGTGCGAAGGGCTCGTGTTGGTCGCGGCCGCGACGCAGTGCTCGAAGATCGTCCCGCCACGAGCGAAAGTCTCGTCGATGAATGGCGCGGTCGGGTGGCGATACCCGTAGCTCTCCAGCCGGTCGGCGCGCAGCGTGTCGAGCGAGATCAGGATGATGTTGTGCTCCTCGGCAGCACGGGGTGTGGGTGCCAAGATCGTCGGATTGCCGAAGAGCGCGCGTGCCGCGGGCGACGTCGTCAGCGCGTAGAATACGAAGCGCCGAGACTGACCGGCGAATCGCTCCAGCGCGACGCTGCGGTCGAGCCAAACCGGCTCGCCCTGGGTCGCGAAATCAACCCTTTCACGGAAAAGGGTCTCGCACGCCGCGGCAATGCAGGAGCGAACCTCGAACGTCACCGCCCGGTCGCCCCCCGAGCCGCCGAACGACGCCCCAAGTCCGAAGAGGAGGCGGCCGCCTTTCGGCACGACGACATCCTCGCTCTCGAACGTGGACTGGAAACCGTCCTGGCGGAGCGGGATCACGTACCGGTGCTGCTCGCCCATGGAGCCACGGCGCGGCGCGGGTGCAGTCCCGGGGCGGGCTTCGCTTCCCGTCGGCGCGACCCCGTCGACGAACCGCACCACCGGCGCGAGGACCGTCGCCTCCTGGCGCGTGCACGCCCCAGCGGCGAGCACGCCGGCCGCGACGACGACCGCCGCATATCGCATCCAGCATGTCGAAATCGGGCCCACGACGTCGCGCGTTCGTAGCAGCCTTCCGGCCGAGGTCAACGCCGGGCTCCGGTTTCGGCCCGCGCCGCGGACTGATAGCAAACGCGCGTGCCCGCCGGCCTTTCCGGTCGCTACGCGGCCATCGATCATCTGAAGGCCATGGCCATCATTGCCGTCTGCGTCACGCACGCGCTGCCGAACGTGCTCGAGCGGGGCGCCACGTCGGTCGACCGGATCGTGACCGCGATGTTGTCGTTCCACGTGCCGGCCTTTCTGTTCGCGGCGGGCTTCCTCGCGACGCGCCGTGGGCGGGTCGACGCACGCAGCGTGGGTGCGCAGCTAGGGCGCATCCTCGTCCCGTACCTGCTCGCTTCGCTCGTTGCGTCGATGCTGTTCCGCTGGCAGGCGGTGACGCCGCACCACGTCGTGTTCTGGCTCGTGACGGGCGCGGCGCTCGGCATCTACTACTTCGTCCCCGTCCTGGTGTTTTGCCTCCTCACGCTTCCGCTCGTTTCGCGGATCGGCGTCGTGCCGCTCGGCGGCGTGATCGCGGCGCTCGCCGCCTACGCGGTGCTGGTCTGGCAGGATCCCACCTGGCGGCTCACGACCGGATTCTTCTGGTCGATCCGTGACGTATTCATGCAGTTCTATCTCGGAGACTTCCTGCTCGGGGTCCTCGGCGCTCGACTGCTGCCGAGCCTCCAACGCCTCCACACCCGCGCCGCACCGCTCTGCCTGACCGCGGCGCTGCTCATGATCGCGTCGTTCGCATGGGTCGCGGCAGGGGAGAAGCTGACGATGTGGGCGCCGGTTGCCCGCGGCGGCTACTTGCTTGGCGTGATCGGCCTGATCGCCGTGGTCGCACCGCGCGGCGTGGCACCCGGCCCCGTGCGATTCCTGAGCGAGGCGACCCTGACGATCTATCTCTACCACCACTTCCTGTACCCGACGCTCATGCCGCAGCTGCGGGCGTCGCTCCCGCACGGCATCGCGGTGGTCGTCACCGCAGCATGCGGGCTGGCACTCGGCGTCGCCGTCGCGTGGGCGGGACGACGCATCCTGGGGGGACGCAGCCGCGTCCTGATCGGTACCTGAGCACCGATGGGACGTGTATCCTGGTCGCCATGGACATGGCGCCCGACCAGGACACCGACCCGAAAGAGACGAACGGTTGGCTCGAGTCGTTCGACGCCGTCATCCGCGAGAGCGGGACGGCACGCGCACGGCAGATCATCGCGCGGCTCATCGAGTACGGCTACCGCCACGGCGTCACGGCGCCGTTCAGCGCGAACACGCCCTACGTCAACACGATCCACGCGAGCGCGGAGCCGCCCTACCCCGGTGACCCCGGCATCGAGCGCCGCCTCCGCTGCCAGATGCGCTGGAACGCGGCGGCGATGGTCGTACAGGCGAACAAGCACTCGGGCGGCATCGGCGGGCACATCTCGACGTACGCCTCGCTCGCGACGCTCCTCGAGGTCGGCTTCCATCATTTCTTCCGCGCCCACGGCCCCGACACGGCAGGCGACTTCGTCTACTTCCAGGGGCACGCGACGCCCGGCGTCTACGCGCGCGCGTTCCTCGAAGGCCGGCTCTCCGAGACCGAGGTGAAAAACTTCCGCCGCGAGCTCGCGCCCGAGGGCGGGCTCTCCTCCTATCCGCACCCGTGGCTCATGCCGGAGTTCTGGGAATGGCCGACGGTGTCGATGGGCCTGGCCGCGATCTCGGCCATCTACCAAGCGCGCTTCGCGCGTTATCTGCACGCGCGGAAGCTCGCCGACACCAGCAACAGCCGGGTGTGGTGCTTCCTCGGCGACGGCGAGATGGACGAGCCCGAGAGCATGGGCGCGCTGACGCTCGCGTCGCGCGAGAAGCTCGACAACCTGACCTTCGTCGTGAACTGCAACCTCCAGCGCCTCGACGGCCCCGTGCGCGGCAACGGCAAGATCATCCAGGAGCTCGAAGCGGCGTTCCGTGGCGCGGGATGGAACGTCATCAAGGTGGTCTGGGGCGGCGACTGGGACGACCTCTTGGCGCGCGACCCGGAGGGCGTGCTCGTGAAGCGCATGGGCGAGGTCGTCGACGGCGACTACCAGAAGTACACCGTCGAGTCGGGCGCCTACATCCGCGAGCACTTCTTCGGCACCGACCCGCGCTTGCTGGCGCTCGTCGAGGACCTGACGGACGCGCGCCTGAAGCGCCTGCGGCGCGGCGGTCACGATCCCGCCAAGGTCTACGCGGCGTACGCCGCGGCTGTCGCACACAAGGGCACGCCGACGGTCATTCTCGCGAAGACGATCAAGGGCTACGCGCTCGGCGCGACGGCCGAGGGCCGCAACATCGCGCACCAGGCGAAGAAGTTGCACGGCGCGGAGCTCCGCGAATTCCGCGATCGGCTCGGCATCCCGATCGCCGACGCCGACCTCGAAAGCATGCCGCTCTATCGCCCCCCCGACGACAGCGAGGAGATGACGTATCTCCGCGAGCGCCGCGCCGCGCTCGGCGGCGCGATCCCCCGTCGCGTCGTGCGCTCGGAGCCGCTCGCGACGATCCCCGCCGATCTCCTCGCCGAGTTCCGCGACGGCAACGGCGATCGCGAGGTCGCGACGACGCAGGTGCTGGTCAGCATGCTGCGCCGCCTCATGAGCGATCCTGTGCTCGGGCGCCTGATCGTCCCGATCGTCCCGGACGAGGCGCGGACGTTCGGCATGGACTCGCTCTTCCGGAAGTTCGGCATCTACTCGCAGCAGGGCCAGCGCTACGAGCCGGTCGACTCGGACATCGTCGCCTTCTACCGCGAGGTCGAGGACGGCCAGATCATCGAGGAGGGGATCACCGAGGCTGGTGCCATGGCATCGTTCACGGCCGCGGGCACCGCCTACGCGGCGCACGGCGTGAACGCGATCCCGTTCTTCTTGTTCTACTCGATGTTCGGCTTCCAGCGGATCGGCGACTCGATCTGGGCCCACGCCGACGCGCGGGGCAAGGGCTTCCTCGTCGGCTGCACCGCGGGACGGACGACGCTCGCCGGCGAAGGGCTCCAGCACCAGGACGGCCACAGCCATCTGCTCGCGAGCACGGTGCCGACGGTGCGCGCGTACGATCCGGCGTACGCGTACGAGCTCGCGGTGATCATCGCCGACGGCATCCGCCGCATGTACGGCGCCCGCGAGCACGCGTTCTACTATCTGACCGCGATGAACGAGCCGTACCTCCAGCCGGCGATGCCCGCCGGCGCCGAGGCCGGCATCGTGAAGGGGCTCTACAAGCTGCGGGCGGCGCCCGATCCGACGATCGGTCCGCGCCTCCATCTGTTCGGCAGCGGGGCCATCCTGCGCGAGGTGCTGCGCGCGCAGACGCTCCTCGCCGTGCACGGCGTCGCGGCCGACGTGTGGAGCGTCACGAGCTGGAGCGAGCTCCGGCGCGATGCGCTCTCGTGCGACCGCTGGAACCGTCTCCACCCGACCGAGCCCCCGATCGTGTCCTGGCTCGCGCGCATGCTCGCGGACGAGCCGTGGCCGATCGTCGCCGCGACCGACTACATGAAGGCCGTCGCCGACCAGATCACGCCGTTCGTGCCGGCGGGGCTCCGGGCGCTCGGCACCGACGGCTTCGGCCGGAGCGAGAGCCGCGAGGCCCTCCGGCGCTTCTTCGAGGTCGACGCGGAGAGCATCTGCGTCGCAGCGCTCGCCGAGCTCGTGCGGGCGGGGCGCTTCGAGGCCGCTCGCCTCCAGGACGCGATCGAGGTCTTCGGCATCGAGACCGACGGACCAGATCCTACGACCCGCTGATTCGGCGCCGGGCGAACACGCCCTGCGACCTGCCATGCGATTCGATAGGTCAGGTGACCTAAAGCCACCGAAGAGCCCCAAGTAACTGAAACTTCACGATGGATCTCAGTTGCCTGACGCGCTGCGTCTGGCAAACTGCGTCCATGGGGAAGTCGGGGGCGTGGCTCGACGAAACGGGCGAACGACTGCTCGACGGGCTCGCGTGGGGGGCGGCCCGCCGGGCGGTCGACGTCGTGCGCTATCGGCCCCGCGAGCTCGACTTGATGCTCGCGTGCGGCGCGGACCAGCCCGACGTCCCGGGTCCGG
>Ga0268299_1000734_pt1 | contig 85401 bp, 67 predicted proteins | sample NOBtaG_FD_193484 | JGI IMG/M metagenome (GOLD analysis project Ga0268299, IMG submission 193484) | Activated sludge microbial communities from bioreactor in Nijmegen, Gelderland, Netherland - NOB reactor | ecosystem: Engineered > Bioreactor > Aerobic > Activated sludge | place: Netherlands... | reverse complement strand
CTCAACGGGCGGCTTTTTGGCTACGGTCGTGACTTTCTTCACGGTCGTCGTCTTTTTCACAGTCGGCTCTTTCACGACGGTCGGGTTGGCGACCGGCTCGAAAGGTTTCTTCTCGTGAACTGCAGTCGCGATCAACTCTTCTTTTTCGCCGATCGGTCTTCCATGAGGAACGCCATAAGAGACGTACACTTTGGTCGGGATCAAGTCCTTGCTGCCGCCTTCGGCCGAAGCGATCATCACTGGCGCTTCATTGTCGAGGTAAGCAGTGGCATCAATCGGGGTGCGCGATACGACCAATGAGAGCCGCTCGGTGCCCGGATTATTGTCGAAACAGAGGTACGACCCGTCGCCCGGAATGAGAATTTCCTTGCCGCGTGCTACGGCATTGCTCTCGCCGGCTTTCTCATTAGGGAAAAGCACAGCCCGCTCGCCGCGGCTACCGCTCTTGAGAAGGACATATGCATATCCATCTATATTAGGGGTGACGTGGAATCTCACCTGGTCGCCCGTCTTAAATGGGTACTGGTTGCTAACCCGGACGTGCTTAGAGCCGCGTTTCAATTCGATCCAGTATTGAACGCCGGTGCTTTTTACATCTTTCGGATTATCCAGCCCCTCACGAAAGATGCCTTTCGCATCTTCCAAATCCTTAGGCGTCATTGCGAACGACGGAATCGCCGCCAGCGCAAGGGCGCTCAACAATATGGGAAGGCTTTTACGGAAATACATTACTAATCCTCCATCTACTCTCATTCTTGCACAACCGGCTCATCTATGTCGGACTGCAAGACGGGTCAGAAATACCGAGTTGCGTTGGTGTTGAGTCGAAGATGTACCTGAACTTCTCTTCTCTACGGCCAATAGTCCAGGTTTTAGGAGGTCTGCCTCAATTTCTATTCCGGAAGTTGGCTCGTATTTTTCTAAATAGCTGTTAGCCCTTCTGTAGAGCTCGTTTACGGACAATTGGTCTCCATAAACCGTAATTGGATAGTGAGTTGCCAAAACAATCATGGTTTCCGTTCCAGGGGCGCCGGCCAGTCCATAGCACTCCTGAACGTTGTTTTTCTCCTGTTTTACGTCGGAATTGGAAAAATTGGTTTCCAAATTGGGTGGGCAGGTAAAAAAGTCGCCCGGTTGCAGGAGAAACTCAGCCGCGTGTTTGTGCCCGTCCTTGGGGGCGGGTGCGGCCGGGGCAGCGCCCGGTTTCAAGTCCTTGGCGCCGGCTTCCTGGGCTTTCTCTCTAGCCAGATCCTCCTGAGACGGCGGGAAGAGAGTGTCTATGTCAGTGCCGGAGCTTGATTGGTGGAAAACATAGATATACGAGGGTTCGTCTACACTTACCTTGATGTAAAAATTGACCCCGTTATTGAGGATTTCACCCGGCTTGTAGAGCTGGAAAACCTTAGCCTTGCCCTTTCTCGGGTCGTTGATCTTACCTTCCAGCGCCACCCACGGGATTTCGGGCTTCATCACATAATCCGTGGAAATCACATGCGGATGAGGGGCGCGCGCCAGCACCATAACCGTGCCCGCGCTGATGGCGACCATGAGCAAAACCATTACCAGGGTACTGTTCACAAAAGCCGCCTTCCTTGGCTTGAATTCGATGTCCGAAATCAGTTTCTGACCGCAGGTCTTGCAAAACCTTGAAGATTCCAGGTGGGATGCGCCGCACTTAGAGCAGTTTACACGAGCGACTTCAGAACAGCCCGCTTTGGGCGTCGGGACGCCGGGGGCGGATTTCGGAATATCAATGGCGCTCTGGCTGAGTTTGCGCGCCAGACTTCCTTCGCCTCCCTGAATCAGGCATTGCATGATGACGTCCACCCAAAGCATCTGCTGCAGGCGCGTGCCGTCGCTGGTATCCGGCTCCGGAGGCAGCGAACCGCAGTGCATGCCGATGACGTGCCCGTCTTTGAACATCGGACTGCCCGCGGCCTCGGGCGGCAAGACCAGATTATGCACCAGGTGATTGGGATCGGCTTCGCGAAGACTGCCGAGGAGACTGCCTTTGCGCATGAATGGCTTGCCGGTGAGCGGATCGACTGTGACGTTCTCAATCTCGTCATAAGGCTTGAGCTGTATTTGAACGGCAATCGGAATGTTTGCCACCTGGCGATTGTACGTCCCCTTGCTCGGCTCCTGGCGATGGATTTGCATGGACTGCTGGAGTTCGGCAATAGTTTGAAAAACAGCGTAATCATCCAGGCCCGACACGCGCCAGAGCTGACTGGCTGGGGTTGTTCCGTCCAAGACCGGCCACAATGCGCGGGCACGATCGAGTGAATCGCCGCTCAGCTTTGACGCATTGAGTTCGGGCGCAACTCGCAGCCAGAGCGCCTCGGCGCCACCAACTTCTTGCTGCAATTTCGGCAGCTCGTCATAGCGGCGGTGCGATTCGATTAAGAGCATATCCGCGGGACGGTGAATCGGGCGGCGATGCAGCCAGTCGGGTTGCTTGGCCGAACGGAAGTGGAAATTGCCGTCCAGCTTTGACTCAAAAATTTGATAGAGCGCGTATTCGTTGGTGAGCCCGCCATACAGGGCGTGAAGCACCTTGCCGTCCTGGCAGAAAATGCGCGCGATCGTGCGATTGCGCTCGTCGGTAATGACGAGAATGCCCTCTTTACGCGCGTTTGTGATGGTTTGCAGGACCATCGCCAGATCGAGCTCAGCCAGCGAGCCACCCATGCCTGCATCGATTGACGCTTGCGGCACGCTGTTCTTTTGAATCAGTTTGGCGATCGTGTCGATGCCCAGATCAGGCAAAGTCGGGCGCGTGATGAGCACTACAGCGTTGTTTTTCTGCAGTGGCACTTGCGGAATGTAGTCGGTCATGGCTTGAGTAGCCATTTGCGTCGTCGACGAACGGCTGAAGCGCGGATGGAAAAGCGCCTTGGCCACTCCGCGTTCCTCGCCCGAGCAGGGGAAGCGAATCTTCAGTGCTTCGAGGTGATCCTGAAAAAGAATGATTGAGTGGGCGGTGGTGGCGACTTTGTCCTGATCGACGAGCCAGCAGGTCGCCAGAACTTCATCGTTCGTGGACGTCCGGTCGATGATTACCCCAATCGACCCGGCAAATTGTCTGCCTTCAATTTTGGTACTCAGACCCCAGCCCCCACAAACAAGTCAAGTCCTGAATCACCACACCCTACGTATACAGTATAGAAGAGGTTATTAAGGTTGAGTCCGAGCAGCAAAGAAAAAGAGCACCCTGGGAAGGATGCTCTTCAAAATTGGTGGGTCATCCGGGATTCGAACCTGGAACCAATTGCTTAAGAGGCAACTGCTCTGCCGTTGAGCTAATGACCCCGGCGATGGGAAAAATTCGCGCTCGGTTGGATTCGAACCAACGACAACCCGCTTAGAAGGCGGGGGCTCTATCCACTGAGCTACGAGCGCCCGAATCCGCATCGCGTGAGAAACATAGGTTACCAGATTCACCTGCGGTCTCGGCTGCTGCGGAGGTTCATTATAACGCAGTCCCTTAACCTCTCGAAACATGAGGCAGGAAAGCCGGGCCGCATCGAGAATTCGAAAGACGAATCGAAACGGAATCGAAACTGGATCGAAACTGGATCGAAACTGGATCGAAACTGGATCGAAAGACGGCCGAGCGCAAATCATGTTCCGGGGGCGCAAAGGTCTGAACATTTCAAAGCCTTGCGGAGGCAAGGTGAGACGATTTCAACGCCAGACAAAACGGTCAATAGTGAATCCTAGTTTAACTTTGGGCGGGATGCCAAGAGTCCGGCGTACGATAGCTCAAAGCTGGGCTCAATCATGCGCTGCTTGTGCATTCGGTTGTCCCAGTGGAAGGCGGTCTGGAATTTAGAGCGCCGTTTTGCAGTAAACGCATTCACTGGTTTGAGATCACTGATGCTTAGGAGCTGCGCACCGTCGAAAACAATTTCAAGTTCTATCAGGTCGACTGCAACAACGGCGAGCAATTTCTTCTGAGCGACAGGCTGAGCAACTGCAACGAGCTCGTAGAGTTGATTGACGGAAAATTCTCCGGCATAGTCAGAAAAAATTTCGAGTTGTATTGGTTTGTTCTTTTCCTTTCCAAAAAGGAACCAGTTGCTCAAAGACTGCTCGAGCGCACTGAAAAACTGCTTTCCGCGATGCATCGCATCACTTCTTGATCGGCTTAACCACTCCTTAACCGATCGCTGAAAAAATTGCATTTACCGAGTTGATTCCCGCGCTAGCAAACCGAACTTGCGTGAAAGTTTCAAGCACCATATATGGTGCCGATATTATTTTTCGAAAACACTTTTTATGTTCGCTCGCTCACTTACTAATTCAATCGAATGCAATCTGAAACGCGGCGTCGGGGCAATGCTAATCGCGCTCACAGTGCTGATTGGGACTGGTTCTGAAGATGTTGCAGAAACATTGCAGAAAGGTTCGAATTTAATTTTGAAAGGTACGAATGCAGAGGAATTTGAAATCTCTTCAGCCCGCATGGCGAAAGGCTTCAGAGATGATTTCCGCGGAATCGGAAAGAAATTTTTCTTGCCAAAACGTCATCAGTGATGTATGGTGTTGGGGTAACAAATACGCCCGCCAGAGCAGCCGATCAAAACGGCTGACAGGCAAGGCTAGTGTCCCGCCCGGACCCCCAGCAATGGATGGCCGAGCAACACCAGATCAGCTAACCGCGAGAGCGGTTGAACTTGCACAGGCATTCCCGGCGACAGAGTGTTCGCGGATACAAAAGCGGAGGTCGAAAGACCGCTGATTTGACGCGCCAATCTGTTACCGCACCCACTGGCATCACGCCTTCTGGCACCACGTAATACATCGCCACCACTATGGGAAGGTCCACCATGATCCGATGGAACCCACACGTGACGAACCGAGAATCTTTCACGCAGGATTTTCTTGCTTCACTCGTAGTCTTCTTAATGGCGCTGCCCCTCTGTATGGGTATCGCAATTGCGTCCGGCGTTCCTGTTGAAAAAGGAATAATCACGGGAATTATCGGCGGCTGCATCATCGGATTTATAGCCGGCAGCCCACTGCAAATCAGCGGTCCGGCCGCAGGATTGACAGTTCTTGTTTATGAAATCGTCAGCCGCCACGGGCTGGAAGCACTCGCAGTCATCTTGGTTTCCGCCGGCATTTTGCAGCTTGGAATGGGTTTGGCAAAAATCGCGCAGATATTCCGCGCGGTATCGCCCGCGGTGATCAACGGCATGATGTCCGGCATCGGCATCACACTTGTTTTGAGTCAAATGTATGTAATCGCGGGAATGCATCCGCATGCTGAAGGTTTGCACAATTTGCTGCACATTCCTTCTATATTTACGCACCTTTCCGACTCGACGACGACAGCCATGGAATCAGTGGACATCGGCGTCATTACAATCCTGTCCTTGATATTGTGGAAAAAATTCGCCAAAGGAAAGTTGGCGGCAATTCCGGCTCCGCTCGTTGCGGTAGCTGCAGGCACGATAGTTGCCAACGCTTTCAATTTGCCGATCAAACATATTCCGCTGCCGGACAACGTTTTCGCAAACGTACACTTGCCTAATTTCGGCGCGGTTTCTCAAATAGATCCGTGGGCAATTGCAAGATTCGCAGTAGCACTGGCGATTGTAGCCAGCGCCGAAACACTGCTCAGCGCAGCCGCCGTTGACAAACTTCATCGCGGACCGCGCACTCAATACGACAAAGAATTGATCGCGCAAGGGGTGGGCAACACACTCTGCGGTCTGGTCGGATCTTTGCCGATGACAGGCGTCATCGCGCGCAGCAGCGTCAATGTCATGTCCGGCGCGAAGTCGAGAAACTCCGCCATCCTGCACGGTTTCTGGTTGCTCATCGCTGCGGTTGCCATCCCCGGCTTGCTGCGAATGGTTCCTGTAGCCACTCTTGCAGCGTTGCTTCTTTTCACCGGGTGCAAGTTGATCGACACCAAGGGCATCAAAAAATTGTGGGATTTCGGTCCGCGTCTGGTCGGCATTTACGCCATCACCGCAATCGCAATCGTCACGACCGACTTGCTTGTGGGCGTTCTTCTGGGCGTGGTACTTTCGATAGCAAAACTGGTCTACACCATGACGCGATTGAACGTCTCCATCGACGAGTCCGAAGGCAAGAGCGTCTTGCACTTGCGCGGCGCGGCGACATTCTTGAGCTTGCCGATTCTCGCCGATGCACTCAACACCGTTCCGGCCAATACCGAACTTCATGTCTGCATGGACGAGCTCGACTATGTCGATCATGCCTGCCTCGAGTTGATTATGGATTGGGAAGCGCAGCACCAGTCGACCGGCGGCACACTGGTTATGGACTGGGGCGAGGTGCGCGCCATGTTCAAGAGCAAGCGCCGCCAGCGCCATCCGCGCCTGCAACCGGCTACTGGAGCCAACTCTCAACACGCGGGGCACGTCGCCACTCACGGACACCCGGAACTGGTCGCGCCACTGCACCCGGAATTGGTCGCTCACGGGCATGCGGAACTAGCCTCCACCCAGCGACCGGCGTAGCTCGCTGACACATTAAATCTGCAAAGACCCACCAGGTCTGACTTCGCGAATTTGGCAGCTTAAAGGCAGCCTACCGCGGGTACGTAGATATTTAGATATATCTATTTAAGATCTGGTGTCCCTTATATGTCGCCCAACGAGCTTCTCGCGCAAGCAGAACAAAACAGCGCCAAGCCCAACGAGACTGCGCCCGAAAAAGAGGCAGCACGAGAGAGTTTCCTCAAAGAGCTGGGGAACTCAATGATCTACGCGGCTGTAGAGGCGCCGGCGATGGGCGTGGCGCAGTACATCAGCAATGACGCTATGAATAGTGTCAAAAACTTTTTCACGGGCATCGGAATCGAAGCACCCAAACACCAGAAGATGGGCACTTCGACCTGGTATGCGCAGACGGTCGGAGGCGCGGTCGGCATGATCCTGCCATTCGCCGCCACGAAGTACGGCTTGGGCAAAGCCGGAGCTTTCGGTCGACCAGCAGCAGTAGCTGGAGAAGTAGGAGCAATTGGTCGGACCGGCGCACTCGCTGGAGAAGTGGGAGCATTAGGTCGGTCTGGTGCGCTCGCCGCAGAAGCCGGTATACTTTCGCAGCGAAGCGCCATCGGAATGAGCCTGAAAGAGTCGGCTATCACCGGCGCAGTGTATGGCGCAGCGTTTACGCCCAGCGAGGAAAAAGCGCGCAGTGCCGGACTCACATCGTTTTTGGCCGATCGCGCAATCAGCGCCGGTGGCGGCGCAGCCACCTTCACAGTTCTGACGGCAGGCAGCCTGGGCATGGGCGCATTGGGCAAAACAGCCGCGGTAGAGCGCTTTGGTTTTGCACCATTGATCAAAAACCCAATTTTCTCGGGCGCCGTTTCCGGTCTGCCGGGTGGTTTCGTCAGTGCTGAGTATGAGGCGCTCGCGCGCCAAGGTCGTTTTGCGACAAATGAAGAACTTGCAGAATCTCTGCTGGCGATGGGTGTTGTCGGAGGCACCTTCGGTGGTGCCTCGTATTTGGCGCGGATACGCTCGAATCAAGCAGCGCAAGAAGGAAAACAGCAAGACGGAAGGCCTGTCGAGCAAGGCGCAAGACCTCTTGAGCAAAACGCAAGACCTCTCGAGCAAAACGCAAGACTGGTCGAGCAAAACGCAAGACTGGTCGAGCAAGAAGTCGGTCCGATTGAGTCACGCGCAACGCGGCGCGCGGTGGAACCGCCAACGGAGATCAATCCCAACGAATTCATACCGGGCAACAAGCAAACCGCTCGCACGCCATTGACCGAAGCAGAGCAGCAACTATGGCGCGACGTTCAAGAAGTGCGCACAGGTGAGCAGTGGAAGCAACTCAATGAGCGTATCGAAGATCTTCCATCCTCAGCAACATCGCTGTGGTTCTCGGGCATGATGGAGCAGCGGGTTGCAAACTTGACCAGCGCAGAAATGCATACATTGTGGCCGCAACTTCTCCAGGGCGGAACGGAAGCATCTATCCATGCGGGTTACAAACTTGCGCAGAACATCGGCAAAGAGCGCGCGACCGAACTTTGGCAGCGTCAACTCGATTCGGTCAAGCAAGTTGAGAATCAAGGTCTCGCGTACGAGTTGGCGCGCACGATTGGTTTGATTGAGCCCAGCAAGCAGATTCAAGCGCTCAAAGATCTCATGAAATTACCCAATCCGCCGTCTTATATCGACATGGCTCCGATTCACGTTGCAAAACCAAACCAATTTGAAGCAGCCAAAGCACTGGCTGATCAAAAAATCGCACCCGTTATCGAGAACGGTCATGTGCCCGCAAGCAAATGGACCGAGTGGGCGCTCGGCATGGAACACGGGCTGGTCCGTGACCGCGTACTTGAGCAAGCGAGCAAACGCGGCAGCGGTTTTGCCAGTACTCCGGAGGCGCTGAATGATGTTTTCAAAGTCGTTCAAGAGCGCATGGCAAATTCCAATATTTCTTCGCGTGAATATGATCGTTTCTTTAATGGGACGCTTACTGCGGCCACCAGAGATCTGAGCACCGCTGACGGTATCGCCTTCAGAACAGCGGCATTGAAAGACATCGATCCGAAACTGATCGGGCGTTTGATGTTCTCCGAGGCAAACTGGGCGAAGGCCGATCGCATTGCTGCCCAGAATCCGGAATTGATGAGTGCGCTGGCAATCAATTCTAAGTTTACGGCAAGCAAATCTCGCAACGACTATATCGCCGACATAATGACGCGTCAGCCACCAGTTACAGCCGAGCAACTGACTGCATCATTGATGGAAAATGCTCGGTTGGTGCAAGAAGGAAAGCCGGGGGCAATTGTCTCTCCAGGCGACATTGCAGCCATGGTGCAACACGGTATGAAGGTAACGCCGGAACAAGTGCCGGCGCTGCTGAAAGCTGTTCAAGCCGAATTCTCGAGGGCGATGGATCTGAAGGGCACCACGCCAATTATGCGCGAACGTTTGCTCACGAATATGACCTTGGCACACGAAATCGGCAAGAAGAATCCTGAGGCTTACGAACAACTATTTCGCAAACCGATCGACGCAGAGCTAACAAACAGCGAAATTTCGTATGCGAGAAGACTCGAAGCAACACAGCAGATTGGTGACCTGCAGCGCAGAGGTTATGAAGGCGCGCGGGCTATGGGAATGCCTGAGCTCAGACGTGCCGCGATTGTTGAAATGCCACCGCAAGAACGCGAACTATATCGAGGCATCGCAGAGGAAGGTCTACTCAAGCCTGAATTGCTGCAACAAGCCCTCGGCGACGGTCCGCTTGGTCGGAAGTTTCCGGAACAATTCGGACATGCGCATGAAGGCGGCATCGTCGGAAGAAAACAACATTCCGCGCATGACTTTAAATTGGACGGACATCTTTTAAATGCGGTTCAAAAGGTTCTGAAAGATCCAGAGTATAAAAACCTATCGGCCAAAGACAAGATCAATGTCTTATGGGCGACGTTCTTGCACGATGTCGGCAAAAAAGAGAATATGGTCGACTTCGATCACAACCGTTCGTCAATCAGTATGGCGTGGGGAATTTTGCGTTCGCTCGGATATCCCGACTCGCGCATTCAGCGAATTACAGACATCATGAGCAAAGACGCCGAGATGAGTTTCAACCCGGATGTGAAAAACTCTGTCACCTTGCAGAGACCCGGCGAGCTGGACAACGTGGTCAATCACTATCGGCATCCTGATGGATTGCGGATGGTGGGAATTCTAAATCGCGCCGACATCAAATCCGTCAAGCAGAACGAAGGATGGTGGAAGCCGGAAGTCGCGCAAGAGCTGGATGCGATTCATGCACTTGCAGCACCGCGCGTAGAAGCACTTAACCGGAACTCATTGCCGCTGTTAACGACGGAATTGCCGCAAGGATACGGCGGACACGTGATGAGCAAATACGGTGTCTATGGACATTCCACTTACGATCTTGCCGGGACATTCTTAAAGCAACGCCCAACGATCGAATCGCCGGAATTTTCGATGTCCGTTTCTTTGTTGACGCCGAACAATCACAAGGTGTACACGGAAGGTGCGCAGCACGTCGCGTTAATCAGTGGAAACTATGAAAACATTTCTCAAGCGAATAGAACAAACCTGTCCACTGGTGTAGGCGTCGGATGGGAAGGGCACGTAAGGCTCGTCGAGAATTGGGCGACTGATCGCAGAGCAAAGGATCTTGCGCAAGAGGCAGAAGCGAGATTGACTCAACTCGACACACCCTCAGCGCACGGTGTTCCGGAAGCAAATTTCCCCCGCTTGAATTTCTTGCGGCAGGTTTTGTCCGAGTACGACGGCATCAACGAACTGCGTGAAGTTGTGCGCCGAGAAGAGTCTGCAGGCAGAGACCCTGACCGCATAGGTCAAAGAATTATCCAGGCAGCCGAATCGTTGACACACATGATGACGACTGAAAAAGATGGCTCGCCACTTTCGCGCAACAACGAAATAAAATTGAATAATCCGATTATCTCCGGCATAGGTCTATTGCGGCGAGGGACGCAACCCGTGTTCTTCGAAGGAATGACACAGGCAGAGCTGATACAGTTCTATAACGGCAATGTTCCAAACTTTGTAAGCTCCGGTGCAGCAGGCACTGCCCCCAGTGGCGCGCTTATTGTAAAACCGGATATGGTGGCAGCAGCTAAAAAGAATAATCTCCCCATTGTGATATTGAACGACGCCACTGCAAATTAAAAATGAAGCAGTGATTCGGAATCCCGTTGAATTTGGTGGCACGCGAATCCCGATTCCACAGGAAAATCAAATGTTCGACTTTATCAAACGCTTGTTCGACAACTCAAATACTGCTACCGCTGTGCCGGAAGAAGCGATTCCTCTGGAAGAGCAGAAAAAGAGTTGTCCTAAGTGCTACAGGAAATATCGCATCAATAGTGTAGTCTGCGATGCAGACAGCACGTTATTGATGATAATTCAGTACGGCAAAACAGCTAATATGGCTGACGTCATTGCAAAACGCGCAAATGGAATGCCCTGGCATTTGGTTTGTAAAAAACACATTGGGTCCGGCTCTATCTGTGATGTCTTTGAGGCGCTTGACACCAGAGCAACAGATCCATCGCAGGCGTACTTCGCACTAAAAGCATTGAAATTAGAATTGATGCACGACTCAAAATCTGCGAAAAGATTTTTGGAAGGAGCCAAGACAGGTCTTTTACTTGAACATCAGAACATTGTGCGCTGCCTCGCGCTCGGCTTACCCAGCGAGCAGAGAGAAGATAGCAAGCGTGCGTTTATGATATACGAATATCTGCAAGGCAAGGCGCTCGAGAAGTTAATCGACAAGCGCGCATTGCCCTCAGCCAGTGACACACTTAAAATCGCGCATGCAGTTTGTAGCGCGCTCGAATACGCACATGCGCAAAACATTATTCATGCCGACTTAAAGCCTTCCAACATATTTTTCGAGCCGGAAAACAACGGCATGACTGTAAAAGTTTCCGACTTCGGATGCGCGGAGAGACTGTTCCGCAATCAGGAGTGGACTCAAATTGCCACTCACACAACAAGCATTTACGGATGCGCGGCATATCTGGCTCCGGAATTTGCGCAGACAAGAATTCCAACTCCGGCTGCGGATATCTATTCGCTAGGCTGCATAATGTATGAATGCCTGACCGGCAATCCGCCGTTTCTCGGCTATAACGATTTTCATATCATCATGCAGCATGTCGACTCACCGGTTCCGGCATTCTCAAAAGATTTCGTGCCACCGGCTTTGGTGAAGATAGTAGAACGCACGCTTGCGAAAAAACCAGAAGATCGCTTTCAGTCAGCAAAAGAAATGCGAGAAGCAATCGAGGCAGTTCATCTGCCGGTCTGAGCTCCTAAGGTCAACGAAAAAGTCGACAGCAGAATCAAGAAATAAATCTATTTTTCGAAGCGGCGAAAAATTTCCTGACGAATCAATTCATCATCTTCCGAAAGCATTTCAGTTTCGATCAACCCGCTGTGATCTAACGCTTTTTGCAATGTGTTGATAGTCTTCTCTATTTCCAGCGCCATGCTCGAATGGCGCGTTCTGATGAAAACGAACGGTGACGTCTCGGTCTTCTTATTCGTTCGCACAATCTGCAGCAGTTCGACCGCTCGCGAGTCATCAAAGTGAACTCCCGCAATGACGAGATCGAACCTGACTGAATTGAGAAGCTGGCGCGCTTCTGTGAGAGTTTGCGCAAAGCGAACATCCTCGCCTTTCAAAATTCCGGCGAGCCTCTTAAAACCCTGCAAGTCGTTGGCGACAAGAATCCGGCGCACTTTGCATTCCGAGGTAATCAACGTACAAAATATAAAACACACTGCGCAAATGCAGGGTAAAATTTTGCCGAATCAAGCTTATAATCGCCCTCTTCACAACTTTCCAGCAAACAGTTTGTAGCCGATCGAGCACAATGTTCAAAACTGGAATGCTCGTTCTTCGGCATCCGAACTAACGCTGTGGACTTCGCGCGAAAAACTGCCGAAAACAATGAATAGTTCCTCATGCAGCGTTTCAAAGAGCTTCGACTTTCTCAAGAGATAGCAATTCGATCACAGCTTAAAGCGCTTGAGTTGCACTAGCTGCTCATCAGAAGGCCATCCGACGGTTTTAAATCGCTTCGGATACAAATTCACCTCGACCAACTGGTCTCCCATTATTTCCACCACTTTCTCCCACGGCACTTCGGCAGCCATTTCAAACTGCGCTCCGTCGCCCATGTTTCTGGCAAACATGATGGTGTCAGTTTTTGGCAAAAGTATTTCCGCGCCTTCCGTCCACGTGCAAGCGGTGTAAATTTGCCCATCCGGTCTTTGAAAAGCACCATACTTTCCAACGTAAATGTCTTGCTCCTGAATGTCGGCATCAGAAGACAAAAACTCGCGCTGCCGCTCATAAATCAGGCTGCGATGAATAACTTGATGCCGCTGGAGGACGTTGTGCAAGGCGGCCTCCTTCTCAGGGTGTGGATGGTAGATCGCCAGCCCACCGGTTGCATCGCGATGGAAAACATATGGTGGCAGACGCCTGTCTGTTCGTTCACTTTCTTCCGCCGCTTTGTCCAATTCGGCAAGAACGTAAGCTGTTCCGATTTCACTCTGCGAGCCCCAGATATACAGTCTCGAAGTATCGAGCATGAGATACAACTTCTCGCCCGGAACGTCCAACTCCGGAAAATCGAAATAACAACTTCTGACCGAATCGTAATTGTCGCTCCAAGTTGACTCGTGCATTTCCGCCGTGTTCGACTCGGTGTTGACCAGACTAGAAAAGCTTGTATGAGGCGTCGCGGCAACAAGATTTTGAACGGCAATTTCCATAATGCCTTCGAAATCAATGTCCCAACTGTCCATCACCTGGCTCGGAATACTCCCCAATCTTCCGCCTGTGTCAAGCACCGGATAAATGATGAAATGATCGGCGAACACAAGTCCTCGAAGGTCGCCAGCCGCATCTCCAATTTCTCTGCGCGCCGCATACCATTCGAAAAACACGTCGGCGCGATCTCGAATAGCAGGCATCAGATTTGGTGCTATCGACTGAAAGTCGTTGATGTTTGGCTGGTCTCTCGCCACCTGGCCAACCCGCCGCAGAACATCGTCAAGCGAATTTGGATTTTGCGCGTAGGTTTCGTAAAAGCGGCTGAGGCGCACCATCTGAAGCGGTTTACCATTGCCACTCTTTATGATGAGTGCAAATCTCTCCCGATCCAAACTGAGGTCGCCGGCTGCAATAGGCTCAACCATTCTCTCGGCAGCAAGATCAGCGAATTCTTCAGGTGAAAGTATCTGAGTCATTATCAAAACCTATTGAATGCAATCGCCATTCTATTAGGTTAGATGAAGTGAGTAAATAGAGGACTAGCGAAACCGAGCCAGCGCAACTAGCGAAAACGGTGCAGCATGCCCGTTACTTTGTGATACAGACGTACATGAGGGCGCGAAGGCTTTTGCGACGGCGCGGGATGAAGTTTACTGTGCAGGTCAGCGTTCGCCTGCTGGAGCGCGGCGATTTGCTCCGTCAACGTTTGTTTTTCACTGCGCAAGCGATTCACCGTATTTAGTGCCTCGGTGAGACGCGTCATGCTCCAGTGATTGAGCGACGCATATCTTTTTACAGCATGAACAACCGATTCTGCATCGAGATCACTGGCCAGTGTTTTTGCCGCATTGCAGCAATTCTCCTTCAGCAAAGATTCTTCCGCCAAACAGTGTGTCACCTGATCCAGCATAACCTTGTTGACCAGCGGCAGCCACTCTTGCTCGTCGAGACCAGCCGTGTCCAGCATGTAGCGGCACTTCTCGATAAGCAATTGATAGTCGGCTATGTACAGAAGAGAATCGTGCAGCGCATTGCCGGTCTGACGCGGGTGCTGACGCTGGCTGCAGAGAATTGCGTCGATGTGGTGGTAGCAACCACGCAAGAAAAGTCGGCACCAGAATTCGATGTTCAAGTACACAAAATCCGGATCAAAACCGTTGTTGACTTTGCCGTCTTCAGACTTGACGAACTCGCTGCGGAACATCATTCCCGCAGGGTCGCCGATGCTGTTGTCCATCTTAGTGAGCGACTTTCTTATCGACGGCCCGCCCTTGAATTTGCCGGCGCGCTTGATTGCAGTCGCCTCGCCGATTTCTTTTCCGTTGGCGTCGATGAGTCGACGCTTGCATCCGACGATCGAAACTTCTTTGTCTCCATCAAGCACTGCCACCATCTGCGCGAGCGCTTCAGGCTCGAGCAAGTCGTCGTGCGCGAAGAGCTTGATGTATTCTCCGCTCGCCCGCTCCATGCATCTGTTGTAGTTGCGGAACAGCCCAACATGCTCAGGTCCGGACGTCACCCGCACGCGCGAGTCTTTCTCCGCGTACTTGCGGCAAATCTCCATGGTGGCATCGGTGGACAGGTCGTCGCCGATGATCAGCTCGAAGTCCTGGAAGGTTTGCGCTAAAACGCTGTCGATTGCATCCGCGAGGTACAACTCACTGTTGTAGGTTGGGATGCAGACTGAAACTTTGGTTGAGTGGGTCGCGCCCATGGTTTCCCTGTTGTCGATTCTTGACAACTTTGTGTGGTTTGCAAATTGCTTTGAAAACATAAGGATAGATGTCAACCAAACCGCCTGCATTAGGTGGCTCTTATTGCGTTTACAAATTCACATCAAGACCTGACAACTTTTCGGGCGGGGCGGGCGGGGTTGGCGCGGTGTACGGGAGCACCGGCGCAGTGTACGGGAGGACCGGAGCAATAACAGCGATGGCGCCCCAGCTTAGAACAGAATCCCCTCTATATATGGTCTATACTACGGCTGATGGAGTGTGCAAATCTAGGAAAACTGGTGATTGCCGGCGCGATCTTGTGTGTCGCTGGTAACGCAAACACGTCCGTTTTCGCTGCCGACGAGCAGCCAGCGGTCGATATCCAGAGCCATACGCACGGTGAAACACCTGAGGCGAAGGCAGGTTCGCATGGTGCAGGTTCGCAGGGTGGAGATTCGCAGAGTGCAGGAGCGCAAACCTACAGCGCGCAGACCAAACCAACAGCGCGGGGCAAAGTCACTAACACAAAAGTGCTTGGTCCCGATGGAAAGCCTGTGCGCGATTACAGTCAGCCGATCAAGGGTTTCCATCCAATCAAACGCATGCTTCGCCCGGTCTGGAGATTGAGGCAGGAAGCCAAAGAACTCGATGAAGACTTGATCAGTTTGCAAAAACCGATGGCAGCGCTGCAGCCCGCATTCGCCAGTATGGAAGCGCAGATGGGCGGTGTTCAGGGCGAGTTGAAAACCATGGGCAAGGAACTCACTGACGTCAACGGCAATCTCCATCGGCTTGCGCATGACCTGACCGCGCTGAAGGAACTTTCGCCCGAGCTCAAGGAGCTCAACAACAAGCTCGACAGCGTCGGCGGCATCGGCAAAGACCTGCGCGACATCAAAGGTGTGCGCGACGACATTCGCAAAGCGACGTCGCACATGCATCAGTTGCATGGACCGCTGTCCGAGATTCGGGAGCCACTCGCGTCAGTCAGCAAGCCGCTTGCGACGGTCGAGGGGCAGCTCAGAGATGTGAATGGAAGAGTGGTGCACGTGCATCAAGAGCTGCAGACGATGGAGTCTCAGATTGGCGAGCTCATCAAGCAGATGAAGGAACTGCGCGACCCAATGAACGGCGTTTCGTCGCCGCTTGCGGATGTGCGCGGCCAACTAGACTCGCTAAATAAATTGCTGACTGTCATTCTTATCGCAGTCGCCGCGGTGACGATTGGCGTGTTTGTTTTTGGATTAGTCGGTCTCGCCATTGCGTTCAAGTTGCGCGACAAAATTGCACTGCTGCTGTCGGATAAGCGGTAGCGGTTGCTGTAGGCCAATATCGTCTGATCAATCGGATGTGGTCAATTTACTTTGATATCGCCAAACCATCGTGAACTACAGCTTGCGCAATATTGGTGAAATCAGCGTGTCTCCAACAACAAACAATTGGCGTACTTGTTTTAGGCCACGGTCGGAATAAGAGTAGAGCGAAAAAATTACACTATTGCTTGTGTCGCTGTTCCAGGTAAAACTTTTCATTGGTGCGCCAGCGTCATCTGATGTATCACTCGCTCTAGGTTTTCCCATCACAACCATGAATGTGGCGATCTTTTCTTGAGTTAGGGTTTTCGGATCGTTCGTGACGTCGCTCTGAACAGAGCCTAGAATTGGACCACTCTTTGTTTTGATAAAAATGAAATCGCAGTTTGCCATTTCTCCCCAGCCCGCGATGTATATTCGCAGCCCGGGCACCTGGACGATCATCTTCTCGTCATCTTCATCCATTGCAAATTTAGTCGTTGCTCCTAGTTGAGCTTTTACTATTCGAATGAACTCGTTTAGCTGTACGCCCAGCGAAATTTGTCCTGGCAAACTCATTGTGCCGCAAACTGCTCGCCGCTTAGCCAAGGGTAAGAATTCTTGCGACGTAGCCGCTTGCGCCAAAGCGGCGCTAGCAGAAATGCTTACAAAGCAAATTGACAGACTTAGTATGCAGCGAACAATTTTAATACGCACCTAACTTCTCCGTCTGAAGATAGCGATCAATTTTACGGCATACATTGCATGTCTGTTGCAGTTAGCTGCGCGTCACAAGGTCGAGGGTACATTGGGTCAATCGACGCAATTTGCATCAATATATGTAGTGATGTGTCCAACATTAAGTCCGCAAACCTAATGTATTCGTGGGCGCGTGCTATGCTGACAACCTCATAAGGCATTATGGTCGCGGCGTTAACGTCGCAGAGGCTCTCCAGTTCTTTCTCGAGAGGCTACATCTGCCTCTCAGCAGACAAGCTGCGTACAGCAGCAAGTTTGCGCAGCAACAGCGGGCGAAGTCCGCGATGCATCAGCAGGCGGGAGCCTGCGCATAAAGGAACTGAGATGAAATTTTCTGAACTTGGCTTAGCCGAGCGTATTTCCAATGATTTGGAAAAGCTGGGATTCACCCAGCCCACCGAGATTCAAGAGAAGGCGATTCCGCCTATTCTCGCCGGGCACGACATCATGGCGTCGGCGGAGACCGGCTCGGGCAAAACCGCGGCGTACGCACTGCCGATTGTTCAGGCGTTGCGCGGTGGGTCAAAACCCTTGCCTCGCGCGCTTGTCTTGGTCCCGACTAGAGAATTGGCGATTCAGGTGAGCGAACAGATGGTTCGCTTTGCAAACAAGTGCGGCATTCGCACGGTCACCATATACGGTGGCGCAGGTTTCGAGAAACAGGCTCGTCTTTTGAAACGCGGAGTGGATGTAATTGTTGCAACGCCTGGACGCTTGTTCGATCACATTTTGCAAGGCAACGCAAAACTTTCTGACGTTAACTTCCTGGTCCTGGACGAAGCGGACAGAATGCTCGACATGGGCTTCACGCCGCAAGTTCGCAGAATTGTCGAAGAGATTGACGGTCCTCGCCAAACGGTGATGTTCTCCGCCACCATCAACAAAGCGGTGGCAAAAACCGGCGAAGAGTTTTTGAACGAGCCGATTACAATCGCTGCCAATTCCAATCGAGTCGAACCAGCGTCCATCGCGCAAGAAATTCGCCTTGTAAAAGAGGGCGAGAAGACGCAATTGTTGGTGGAACTTTTGGGCACGCAAGTGAGCCCGCAGAGCCCGTCGACCGTGCTTGTTTTCACAAAAACACGCGTGCGCGCGACGAAGATTTGCAAGGTTCTGAACGCGGCAAGTTTGCCTGCAGGAGAGATTCACAGCGACATTTCGCAGAACAAACGCGAAGCGACACTGCGTAAATTCCGCGACGGACAAATTTCCGTGCTCGTCGCGACAGACGTTGCGGCGCGCGGTCTCGATGTGCCGACGATCAGCCACGTATACAACTATGACCTGCCGCTGTCAGCCGCCGATTACGTGCACCGCATTGGCAGAACAGGACGTGCGGGACGATCGGGCATTGCGATTTCGTTCGTCAGCGATGAGCAGCGATATTTGGTTCCGGACATTGAGAAGGTGACAGGGCGCGAGCTTGACCCGGACAGCCCATTCCGCAAAACGCGTGACGGCGCAAAGAACAGCAAAAACAGCCGCAATCACAAATCGAGAAGCGGTAGCGGAAACACAAACAGAAACAGGGGCTACAGCAACAACGGCGGCAGAAACTTCGGCACCAGAGAAAGAACACACTCTGCGGTCGCCGGCGTGCATGCCGAAAGCGGCGACTTCAATGCGCCGCAAATACAAACGCCGATACAAACAAAAGATCGCGTTGTCGTGGAAAGCCACAAGCCGGTGAGGGAGTTCAACGAGTTTAGAAAGCCCAAAGAACACAACGAGTCCAAGTTCGGCACGAGAGCTAAAGAATTTGGCGACAAATCTAAAGAATACGGTGGCAAGTCGAAGGAATTTGGTGGGAAACCGAAGGAGTTTGGTGGCAAGTCGAAGGAGTTCGGCGGAAAGTCGAAGGAATTCGGCAGTAAGTCGAAACAATTCGGCGGCAAGTCGAGAGAACACAGCAAATCTGAAGGCTTTGAAAGCTTTTTCAAAGAAAGCTACGACGAAGTTTTCAGCGGCAGCAAAAGCCGCCCGGCCTTTGGTCAAAAGGCACGACAAGGGCAAGGTTCGCGACACGGTCAATCAGCATCCTCGCGACATGGTCAAGGTCATAGCGCAAACAACCACAAACCTTCGCGCAATAAGCTGGTCAAAATCGGCAAGAAGCGCGGCAGCCGCTAGCTAAATCGTAGCTAATGAACGCAGTTGTAAAACCCGTCTCAGCTCAGGCTGGGTGCGGCGTTCATGGCGCGCCGCTGTGATATCCTTGCAAGGTTTCACGCCTGATGTCAGGCGATTACCGCAGTCCCTAATTCGGACGAATGGCGGCGTTGTTATTGAGTGCTGACGGAAGCGATACGCGAGATTGCACCGCGCCGGCAGCCCGAGAACAATCAAAATGGAAGGAGCCAGGAGAAACAACATGCGCATCCGCAAGAGCATTGATAAAGCTGCGTTCGCAACTTTTGTCGCGGCTAGTTTTCTCAATTTCGCGTCGGCTACAGAAGCGGCGAACAGCAAGTACAGCAGCGCCACCAAAGGCAAGCTGGCCAGCTCGGAGCCAATACGCGATCTGGATGAAGGAGCGAAGCAAGTTCGCCAACCGGCCGCAGCTCCCATCGCCGCCCCGCTGCTCGCATGGCAGCCGGAAAACAACGAGAAGCCGCGCCTTGCGATGTTGTGCATCCACGGTTTCAGCATGCACAAAGGAACATACGCTCCATTCGGCAAAGAGATGGCGAAAAACGGCATCGCGACTTACGCTCTGGATATGCGCGGATTCGGCGAACGACAAAAAATCGACGGCAAATCCGAACTCGACTTCGACGGCAGCCTCGCCGACATCAAGGAAGCGCTCGAGCGCATTCATAAGAAAGATCCGAATGTACCGGTTGTCATCATCGGCGAATCCATGGGCGGCGCGATTGCATTGCGCGCGACGGCGCTCTTTCCGGAACTCGTCGCCGGGCTGATTTCGTCCGTGCCCGCGCGCGACCGCTTCGGGCTGGAAGGCGAAGGCGGCACGAAGATGAAAGCCGGCTTGCAAATCATGTTGGGCGGCGCGAACAAGGCGATGACCGACTCCGCGATGGCGGCGGTCAACCAGATGAGCACTAAAGAAGAAGTGCGCAACGTCTGGCGGAACGACCCACTGATGCGCACCAGCTTTTCGCCGAAAGAATTTATGCAGTTCGACAACTTCATGGCTGGCAATCTCGAAGCAGCCGCGCTCGTGAAGGAAAAACCTGTGTTGTTTGTTCAAGGCAGCAACGACAAATTGGTGCGACCGGCAGGAACGTGGAAATTGTTCGAGCGGCTCGGAACGCCAGTCCGGCAGATGGTTTTGAGCAAGAATTCAGAACACCTGATTTTCGAAGAAGGGCAGTTCAATCCCGAAGACATCAAGTTTGTTTTGACGTGGCTTGATAGGAACATTGCACCGCTAAATCCTTCGGTTGCAGACATCAAGAAAGAACTGCCGGTGGTGGCATCTAAAGATGAGTACGATGGCGCGAGAAACTTCGCAGGAGTTGGTGCCGTTGGTGGCGCGACCGGTGGAGTAAACTCGGCTGCGGGGAAAACAGGTAATGATGCGATTAGTGCAGCCTCGCTGCCGGCACCGCCCGCGATGACTGAGTTTAAGAATCGTATTGCGACAAGCGTGCGACCCAAAATCAGTTATTGGATCGAACTCAATCGCGGTGGCAAGATTTTCCGCTGCAACAATCAGACGGAATTCAAAACCGGCGACGCAATTCGCTTTCACTTGATTCCGGAAAGCGAAGGCTATGCTTATCTGGTCATGAAAGCGAGCACCACAGGCAAGAGCGATTTGCTTTTCCCGAACAAAAACTTCGGCATGGACAACCACTTGAAGCCGGGCAAAGACTACGCGATACCCGCGGAAGGATGGATGCAGTTCGACAGCAATCCGGGCACCGAAAAATTGGGTTTGGTATTCGGGCAGGAGAAGTTCGACGTCACGCAAGAAATGATCAAGAGCGGCAATTTGACCTGCTTGAACGTCCCGCCGTCTCAAGAAGGAAAAAAAGAACTGTGCGTGACCCGCATGAAACTGTCATGGGACGATCCGTCGCCAGTAATGCTCCCCGACGACTTTTCGCCACTGTCACAAGTTGCCACCCCCAGAGGCAGCAGCCTCGTGCGCCTGACTTCAACCAGCGGTGAAATGGTTTCGGCGAGTATTCAGCTTTTCCACGGCAAATAAAAAGCCTAGCCAGCACCTTGTCAAGCATGATATTCTGAGCATGTTTCCCTGCCTCTTTTGGCGGTTACCGCATTCACTGAATATGGGCGAGTGGCGGAATGGCAGACGCGCTAGACTTAGGATCTAGTGTAGCAATACGTGTGGGTTCAAGTCCCACCTCGCCCACCATCTATGTTTCCGCCGAAAGGCGGAGTTTTTTTTGAGTTGAAATTGCGTCGGGACGCCCATGGGGCGCCTAAGCGGAATCGCAATGGTACGATCTCAAGTTGAACCCCAGGCATTGTATCCTCGTTGTATCCATTGCTGTTTTGTGCTGAAGGAGCTGGCATTATGCGAAGAATCTTACCCATGTTTTTCGCGACTCTCTTCATTGCATGCACGGGAACTAGCGCGACAGCTTATAACGCTGTGGGGGTAATTGATCGCGCAGGAAAAACAATCGTTCCCTGTGAGTATCATCGAGTGGAGCCGCTTGCGAATGGCTTCTTCTTTCTCGAAAGGATGGACAAGACTAATCCATTGAAGTTTTCTTATGATGGAATCATCGTAGATGGTCATGGTCAGCCGGTATCACTAGAGCTTCCATCCGAGTGCACACTGTCCAAGGTGTTTCCGCCAAGCTCAGCAGGCGATAAGAAAAGTGCTTGCGGGCTGCCACTTGAAACGATACTTGAGATTCATGGACCAGACGGCTTTGGACTATGTCGAGTGGATGGCACAATAATTCTAGAGCCTAAGTTCAATGCGATTGGAACTCCGATTCAAGGCTGCTTTCCAGTGTCGAAAGGCAATCCTTTTAGCCGAACGACGCTATTGTTCATGCTAAATTCGAAGACTGGTGAGCGAGTTGACGCACCAGAGAATGCCCGAATAGATGATACCAATCACGGTGCGCCAATCCCATTCGCAGTACTTCGCGAAGGGCGTGATATATGGGGTTACATGGACACGAGCGGTAGGGTGGTCATAGATCCCGCGTTCGCTCGTGCAGGCGAATTTGCCTCAAACGGATTAGCTAGGGTTTCGTTCCCGAAAAGCAGGGGTGACGCATATATTGATAAAAATGGAAAGGTAGTATCGCCAACATACAAGCATGGAGGCGATTTCCTCGACGACGTAGCGATTGCTGAGATATCGCGAGAAAAGAAAAATCTCAAGGGTCTGATTAACAAGAAGTTCGAGTTTGTTCTGGCTCCAGACTATCTGCAACTACAGAGATTATTTGAGGACGTGTACGCAGCTCAAAAGAATAAAGGCGATCGATGGCAAGCAATAACTTCTTCCGGGAAGTTTCTCTTCTCGTTGCCGAAAGAAACCAAACAAATTTATCCGATGAGTGATGGAATTCTCTGTGAAACACGGAACGAATCAGGCGAGGACAAGAGGTTTCTACTGATAGATCGTTCGGGACGGGTTGTGCGTTCCGGAGATCTCAGTCGCCCGCTACATTTTGAATTCGGTTTGGCAGTAGTACCAAAGAAGATGAAGAACTCTCCAATGCAGTGGGAGCTGGTTGATGAAGAAGGTAATGTTCTGCAAGCCTCACAGCCTGCATTTTTCTCAGTTGTATCAGCAGATCGAATCCTCAAGTACGTTCGAAACGATCACTTCGTCGCCGCTGCGTGGAAAGACCCAAGTCCAATGGGTGAATACGGTTTGTATCGTGTCGATCACTTTGCAAATTTTTTGAGTGACTTTGACTTAATTGGCATGCCGCGAGCCCAAGTTGAGCAGCTGCTAGGACCGTCCGAGCGAGCAATGCAAGGAGCCAATTTTTACTGGATCGGTTGTGGAATGTGCGGAAACTCGTGGACTGCAATCGAAATCGAGTTTGACCAGTCCTTGGTTAGCAGGTGGCGAGAAGTTTGGAAATCCAGCGAAAGTCATCATGCCGCTCCATGGGTGACCACAAACATGATGGTCGACAAAGGTCAGGAGCGTTTTGGCAGGCTAAGTACAGAGGCGTCTATGCGGCTCTATCCGAAGAAGCATGACAACTTGCAATAATCGAAACCTTTCGAAGATCTGATGGAGTATAAACACAAGCACGACAAGGAGCGTCGAAAGGCGCTAAAGAAACTTACGCAGATGGCTCAGGAAGCCGGCCTTTACGATGAGGAGTAAATCGCTTGGCAGTCTTTCCAGCTGTTCTTTATGCTCAGGCGCAAGTGATAGTGACCTTCTCGCCCAACCATAGTATGTTTCTGGCTCCAATCTCGACAAATCTCTGACCGAACCGCTCAGAATGAATAATTTCGCTTCGCCCGGAAAATCAAAAACTCTGTAAAGCCGAAACTTCTCTGGCGCTTTCTGCGAAAGTCTGATTTGCGATAGCTTGACAAAGAATGGAAATACTCCATCTCTCCCCGTAGTTTTCACTTCAATGAAGATTCTCTCCCGCCTTAAATCGAATGAAGCGATATCGTAACTTCCATCAGACGTCTTCCCCTTGATCACTTGTTCCGCCAAATCATTGAATCCAAAATATTTCAGGCGAGCTTTTTCAAAGTCGATGACCGCAAGCTCACCGTTCTCCCCGAGCTCCTGAGTAGTCATTTCACTTTTGTCCACAGCACAGACTGCTTCGCCTTTTAAAAAGCTATCAATAAAAGCAGCTGGTGCAATAGGAGGCTTAACGACAGTAATGCCGGCAAAAGTTAAACCAACTAGCTGCTCTAATTCCTGTGATAGCAACAACGCCTGTTGCGAATCAGGCGCTTCCATATCCTCGGCGTCGTCTCTAAATTCACCAAAACCTTCTTCTAGCAAGTTCTCATCATCAATCATCGCTTAATCCCTCTAGGGACATTAGAGGGTTTGGCGAAGTTCAAAACAATGTGGAATTGCACAGGTGTTGAAATGAGCGAACGCAAACTGACACGAAATTCCGTTTGCGCCTCTTCCGGAATTCAAAAATCGCGTTTTAGCAATTAGCATTTTCCTCGCCGCACATATCATTCTTGTTCTGGGACTCCAGAGCACCATGAAGCCGGCTTCAACAGAATCGCTTTCAGAAGCGCAAGAGTTGATTTACTCCAACAAAATAGATGAGGCACTAGTTTGCATCAATTGCTATATTGCAAGGAACCCCAAAGACGGACTTGCCTGCGTTGTTCGCGGTGACGCACACTGCTCCGCCGGCTAGTCAGAACCGCCCTTCAATTTCCTGCGCGCTTCCGCTCTTGCTCTAAGCAACTCGAGTTGTTTGATTCGAATGTCGTTGAAGTCATGAATTGACTTATTGAACGCATCCAAATCGGGCTTCGGCACTGTGTATTCAACTTCGCCGTCAGTGCCGACTTTCCACTTGCCGAAATAATTCTTGAGAAACACCAACTGCACGCGCGACTGCTTTTGCATTCCTTGCAAGTTTGAGAAAACCTCTCCATCTTGCGCGTTGCCACCATTTTCGCGAATCATCTTCGCTTGTTCGTTCGTAACCTTAATCAACTGATCCAGCAAAACGATTCTGCTCTCCACGTCTTCTTGCGTTTTGAGCGAAGAAGGCTTGGCAGCACCCTGCTCCTCAAACTTCCGCTGAAGTTCCCCCAGCTCCTTCGACTTAGCAATCATTTTCTGCATCTGTGCAGGGTCGACTTGTCCGCCAGGCGCTGCGTTTAATAAGTGAGTTGCGGATGGTGCGGGCGCAGCGACAGTAGAAGCCGCGCAACTCACAAACAATGCTGACTGCGCAACTCCAACCGCAAGCAGGTGAATCTCCCTGGAAAACTTCATGGTCTCTTTCATCTGTTTTAAATCTATTTGCTGGTGAGCAGTTTCTCTGGCTTAGCCGTATTTCTTTGCGCACAGTATACCGGAGGCAGCGGACTAATTTCGCTACGGCACTTTACTGTCATAATAGTTACCCGTTTCCCACAGACCTGTCAGCGCCGCGCGCAGGCGACGGCTTCGATTCCTGTGGAACCCCGCCCGCCCCACCTAAAGAAGACATACAGGTGGCTCCCGGAGCAACTACGAATGAATGATTCCCCCTCACCCTGGCAGTCACGCAAATGAAAGTCAAACCGCTTACCGCAATTCTTTCAGCATTCGTCCTTACGGTCCTTGCATGGGTCCTCTTCAGCTACATACCTAACGCCAAGTCACAGGCAGAGCGCGTTCCCATTCGCATCGGTTGGCAGTTGGCGACCGCGACACAGGGGCAGCTCGTTGAGGTTCTAAAGCGCACCAACGTGCTGGACAGGCTTGGTTTGGACCCGACATTCGTGCCGTTCAGCTATGGCGAACCCGAAGTCGCCGCCGCTCTCAAAGGCAAACTCGACGTCATGTTCTCGAGCGGCCAGTCGGTCAACAACCTGCTTGCCAGGGGCGGAAAGTGGAAAGTCGTCGCGCGCTTGCACTTCATTCCGGCGGCGCTCATGGTCCCGCCCGACTCGCCAATCAAAGAAATCAAAGATCTGCGAGGCAAAACCGTCGCCTGCACTTTTGGAACCATCGGTCATCGCGAAGCAACGCTCAAAGAGGAAGCTGCCGGACTCAACCCGGACAAGGATGTCAACCATGTCAACATGGACATACTTGAAATCCAGAAATTGGTCGAGGCGGGTGGACGCGAAAAATGGGGCAAGTTTGACGCGGTTGCCCTGTGGGAGCCGGATATCTCGATGTTCAAGAACGACCACGCAGCACGCGTCTTAAGCTCGCACCGCGCCGTGTACCTGGTCTCCGTTTCCGACAAATTCATTGCCAACAACAGAGCGGCAACGATTCAATTTTTGCGTGCAATAGCGCAGTCCTGGCAGTTTTTCAACAAGTTCCGCGAGCGAGTCAATCAATGGTACATCGATGATTCGCAGTTTGGTTTCACGTCCGCTGCACTCACTTCGGCTGCGAAAGAAGATCCGAATTTTGCCGCCAAATCAATTGCTGACATAGATCTTCATCTAACCGACGAAGGCTTGCACATTTTGGACATAGGCGCAAAATGGTCGCACGAACACGGGTACACGCAGTCCCTCGTGCCAATACGTCAGGCAATCGATCAGACCTTAATCAATGCCGCCAGCAAAGGCATCGCCGCGGCAAGCTCTGAACAACCGGAAGTCATTTTGCCTTCGACCCGCGAAGTAGCTTTAAAAGACGAATCCGGCGACTTCCTTGGATCGGTTCCCCTGGTTGGAATATTCCTGTTGCAGGTTGCTGTAACTCTCTGCGCGATTGAGGCAGGACAATGGCTCGGAGCTCGCCGGGCACGTTTGCCTGAGAACGAACGTGAATCGGAGTCCGCAGTCAGCGCGGTATCGGGAGCGGTGCTCGCACTTCTCGCCTTTATTCTTGCCCTCACATTTGGTGCGGCGGCGAGTCGATATGATTTGCGTCGAGACGCATTGATGGGTGACGTCAACGCCATCCAAGCTACATACATGCGCGCCGGGCTTGTGCCCGATCCATATCGAACAGTGACGCGGTCATTGCTTCGTGATTATGTTGAAGTCAGGATGAACATCGGCGATGTGTATGGCGACGCAGATCAACTGCGCGCGTTGCGGGCGCGATCGTCGGCGCTCACAGACATGCTCTGGTCACAAGCGGAAGAGCTCGCGGCAAAAGACTCCAACGACATTTACGCGCTCTTTTCCGAAGGCATCACCGACATGGTCGAGTATCAGAACAAGCGCATCGCATTTGGTGCCAACTTCCGCATCCCCACTTTTGTGTGGGTAGTTTTGATGTTGACGTCGTGCATTTCGATGTTCACAATGGGTTTCCAATTCGGTATAACCGGCAGACGAAGTTTTCCATCGCAGTTAGCGCTGGTTGTAACTTTCGCGCTGGTAATTCAACTTATCTACGATCTAGATTCGCCGGGTAAAGGTTTCGTTCACCTGAATCAACAACCAATGATTGACCTCTACCGGAGCCTTTCTAAATGAGCTATGATACGAAGACTCCATGACTCAAGCTCCCATCGACAAGCAGATCCCGGAACCACTTCAGCGACAGATTCGCAAAGCTGCTGATGCGGTAGATCCCAATCACTGGTATCCCGCGCAGAGTGGCATCGTCCCGCAATTTCGGATCGGCGATCGTTGGTTTAGCATTCTCTGGCTGATCCCCGTGGTCTTCGCGGGGGCAGTCGCGGTGTTTGGCATTGCCTGGGAGATTTATGGACTGCCGATTGTTCAATCGTTCATAGCAAAATATCCAGGTTTTGTTGCGACGAAAACCACTTACCAGGGTTTTCCTTTGTGGCTGCGGCTGCAGCACTTTTTCAATCTCTTCTTGCTGCTCTTCATCATGCGCTCGGGAATACAAATTCTTGCCGACCACCCTCGACTGTATTTGGACAATAATTGCACGCCAGGACGAGAATGGTTTCGCTTTCAGAAGGCAGTTCCGATGGATCGGTTGTGGACTGCAAGAGATGACGCGGTCACGCTTCCTGGATGGTTCGGAATTCCAGGGCTTAGGCATTCGATTGGGCTGGCGCGATGGTGGCATTTCTCGTGCAATCTGTTTTGGCTGTTGAACGGCGCGATTTTTTACGGACTTCTATTTTCAACTGATCAGTGGCAACGCCTGGTGCCGACGTCGCTGGACGTCTTCCCAAATGCGCTCTCCTGCATGATTCAATATGCTTCGTTCCACATGCCACCGGAAAACGGCTGGGTGCGTTACAACTCTCTGCAGCAACTGGCATATTTCACAACTGTCTTCATAGCACCGCCCCTGGTGATACTCAGCGGCATCATGCAATCGCCTGCGGTATCAAACCGCGCCGGTTGGTTTGGCAAGATTTTTAATCGCCAAGTCGCAAGAACAATACACTTTGGTGTTCTGATCTGGTTCATTCAATTCATCGCCATACACGTGACGATGGTGTTCGTCACCGGCTTTCGCCGCAACCTTAATCACATCATGATAGGGACCGACACGCAAGCCTGGACCGGAACCATAATCACAGCAGGCATGCTGTTTGTGTTGGCAGTGCTGTGGTTCTGGGCAACTCCATTTACGCTCAGACACGCACGGCTGGTGCAGCGCATTGGAACTGCCCTGGTTGGACCGATCATGAAAGGCATGGAAATCTGGTCGCCGACCACGCAATTCACCGAGAAAGACATTGCTCCATTTTTGTGGCCAAACGGTAAAATGCCGGACTCTGAGGAATTCAACAAGGTAGCAGAAGATGACTTCGCCGACTACAAACTAGTCGTCAACGGTCTAGTGAATAAACCGGCCGAGTTCAGTTATGCAGAGATTAAAGCGATGGCGAAGCAAGAGCAGATTACAAATCACTTTTGCATTCAAGGATGGACAGGTGTCGCGAAGTGGGGCGGGCTCTCAATGTCCAAGCTCATGGAACAAGTTCAACCGCAACAGGACGCAAAATACGTCTTGTTCTATTCATTTGGCGAAGGGCACGACGGTGGGTTTTATTGGGACGCGCATTCGATTGAAAACATGCAGCACGAAACATCGCTTCTAGCGTATGAGATGAATGGTAAACCGCTAGGCATATTGCACGGCGCGCCACTGCGCTTGCGATGCGAAAACGAACTTGGCTTTAAGTTAGTTAAATGGATCCGCCAAATCGAATTTGTCAGCGACTACAAACACATCGGCAGCGGTCAAGGCGGTTACGCGGAAGACAATGAGTTTTTCGCATACAGCGATCCGATTTAAGGAGCCCATATGAAGCTGCCGATTGTTACTGTGTTGGTTGCGATTTCAGCAATCCTGACGACACTTATCTCAGCACAAGCATCCGAGCAGGAAGCTGATAAGTTCATCACTGACTTGATGAACAAAATGACGCTCGAAGAAAAACTGGGGCAGATGAATCTCTTGTCGATAGGCTCCGACGTGACAGGACCAATCGTGAGCGAGGGCGTCGATGAGAAGATTCGCAAGGGTCTGGTCGGGGGTGTGTTCAACACACTGACACCGCAGGCGATTCGCAAGCTGCAAGAGATGGCAGTCAATGAAACGCGCCTGAAAATTCCGCTTCTCTTCGGATACGACGTCATTCATGGTCATCGCACAATTTTTCCGATTAACTTGGGCATGTCTTGTTCGTGGGATTTAGATTTGATTGAACGAACTGCAAGCGCGGCGGCAGCAGAGGCGAGCGCAGAGGGCTTGAACTGGGTGTTTTCGCCGATGGTGGACATTGCTCGCGACCCGCGCTGGGGGCGGGTCATGGAAGGCTCCGGTGAAGATCCATATTTAGGCAGCGAGATTGCCAAAGCAATGGTGCGCGGATATCAGGGAGACAAGAGTTCTCAAGAAAAACAGCGAAAGGATCATGTAGCACTGGATAAAGTTCTGGCGTGCGTGAAACACTATGCTCTATACGGAGCGGCAGAAGCCGGGCGAGATTACAATACGGTTGATATGAGCCAAGTGCGCATGTTCAATGAATACATGCCACCATATAAGGCGGCAGTCGACGCGGGTGTCGCTTCAGTGATGACGTCATTCAATGAAATCAATGGTGTTCCTGCTACCGCCAACAAATGGCTTGTCGACGACGTTCTCCGCAAGAAGTGGGGCTTCAAAGGTTTCATTTGCACCGATTACACCGCGGTCAATGAAATGATCAACCACGGCGTTGGGGATGAGGCGAAAGTTGCAGAACTCGCAATCAACGCCGGCATCGATCAGGACATGGTTGGAGAATTGTTTCTCAAATACGGTGTGGACCTCGTCAAATCCGGAAGAGTTCCGCAAGCACAAATCGATGCGGCATGCCGCCGAGTTTTGGAAGCGAAGTACAGACTCGGCCTGTTCGAAAATCCATACAGATTCATTGATGACGAGCGCTGGAAAGAACAAACAATGAGCGCGGATAAACTGACATTGAGCAAAGAAGCCGCGATAAAGAGCATGGTTCTTCTGAAGAACGACAATCACACTTTGCCTCTCAATCCGAAAAAGAAAGTTGCGTTTGTCGGACCATTTGTGAAAGATCAACGAAACCTTTTAGGCTCATGGTGCGCAGCCGGAGAATGGCAAAAAGCGACGAGCGTCTGGCAAGCCCTTGAAACCAAGTCCCAAAACATTCTATATGCCAAAGGCTGCAACATAACAGATGATGACGCACTGATCAAAAGGCTCAACCCGGACAACGCCATGTTGAGCAAGGACGAGAAAAGTCCGCAAGCATTGCTCGACGAAGCCATACAAGTCGCCAATCAAGCGGATACAGTGGTCGCGATTCTCGGTGAGCCGTTCGGCATGTCGGGTGAAGCATCTTGCCGCAGCGAAATTGGAGTGTTTGAAAACCAATTGAATTTGCTGAAGGCACTGAAGAAAACCGGCAAACCAATAGTTTTGGTTTTGATGAACGGACGTCCGCTCACGCTCAAATGGGAAAGCGCCAATATAGACTCGATTCTCGAAACTTGGTTTAGCGGCACCAAATCCGGTGACGCTATCGTCGACATTCTGTTTGGCGATGCAAATCCATCCGGCAAGCTAACGATGAGTTTCCCTGTCAATACAGGACAGATTCCGATTTATTACAATGCGAAAAACACCGGACGCCCTTACGACGAAAAGGACAAATATCGCAGCAAATATCTCGACGCGCCCAATGCACCACTTTACGCATTCGGTCACGGATTGAGTTACACGACGTTCGAGTACGGCGATATCAACTTGAGTTCCAATATGTTGAAAGCCGGTGAAACCTTGACTGTTAGCATCACTGTTCGCAACTCAGGGTCCGTAAACGGCGTCGAAACAGTTCAACTGTATACACGCGACTTGGTCGGTTCGATCACGCGTCCAGTCAAAGAATTGAAAGGCTTCCAAAAAGTCGCGTTAAATCCTGATGAAACCAAAACTGTGACGCTCAAACTAACACCAGCGGATCTGAAGTTCTACAACTCAGACATCAAGTTAGTCAACGAAGCTGGCGAGTACCAAATCTTCGTGGGCGGAAGCAGCGACAAAGTGAAGGACGCAAAATTTACGTTGCGGATGGATTGAAGCGTTTAACTGTCCGTCGATTACCTTCATCACATGTGACGCCGATCCGAATTTGCTCAGTCATCCATGTTTGCCTCCACAATGGACTTCATGATCGCGCGGTCTTGCCCGTCCCTCGGCTGAACGTTCAACTTGTAGCCGGGTTGCCATGCTCGCCCGCCAGCCCAGACCATGTTGCCCATGCGATTGTCTTCAAGATATTCGATGAAGTTGCGCACGGCTGGAGCCCAGGCGGTGCTGTCCGTCGGCACACCCCATTCGCCCACGAACCCGCGAGCATCGTTCTTCTTTAGCCATTCGACAAAAGGACGAATGTGATTGACGCCAACATTCGGATCGCCTGGATAATTTTCGTTGGCGTAACCGCCAGAGCCGTTGTCCCAATAGGTGTGCGCCTCGAACGCCACGTTTCTGTCTTTTCTCGCCAACTCTTCCAGCCCGCTGAAGTCCCGCGCCCACTGGTCGCCTTCAATCACAATCGTGTGATTGTCGCCGGTGTTTCGGATCGCCGAATGCACCGCAGTTGCAATCTTGGGCCACGTGCCATTCATCGTATGAGGCTCATTGGTCAAATCCCATCCACCGACCCCTCGGGCAGCGACCGGATCTGAGTTGATGTGCTCCACCATCCTGACCCAGAAATCTTGCATCGCAGAAATCGGCACTCCGGCATCACCAACGCGCGTTCCATTGACCTGTCCATCCGCGCCTTGCCCGTTCGGTCCGTGGTTGAGCGTATAGCGCGCAAAGCTTCCCCCCGTCACAAGTACCTTCATGCCGCGCTCTTCAGCGTCCCGCAGGAATTGGTGCAGTCGAGTCATTTCCGCATTGTTAAGAGGTCCGTTCAGTTTCGGTTGCAATTGCTCCCAACTCAGCATCAAGCGCACAGAGTTCATGCCTTTGCTCTTGAAATAGTCGAGTTCTTCAGTGGACGGCCAATACTGAGTATCTGAATCTGAGTTTTTGCCCCATTCCGCGCCCGACAGATTCACGCCGCGGATATCTTCAACATCTAGCGTGGTTAGCCCATCTTCCAGATTCTCATGATCAGAACCATCTCTGGGTCTGGACGGCGCATCGGTGATTTTTTGAATACTGTCCTTCAAGCCGTCAGCCCAAGCTTTGTATCCCGCGGGCGAGAGATGTAACTTGTCTTGCTGATACAACTCAGCACGCTGTTTTCCATTGGAATCAAGGAATGAGCTTCGCAAGTCGACAAACTGCACCGCACCATTGGCAGTGGCAAGCCGAGATAAAGCAGCGTTGGTTGCAGCCACGCGCGCATTATCAGGATCACCGGCAGCGGTGCGCGGGAGGATTCCCATCAAGACAATCTTGGAATTTGGGCTTCGCAGTTGAACGGACTCGATGCTTTGCTTAACAGTTTTGACGATGTCTTCTGTAGACACGCTGCCAATGTCGTTGGTGCCAATATTCATCACAACCGCTTTCGGGTTGCCTTGCATCTCCCCATGATTCAAACGGTACAGCAATTGTTTGATGCCATCACCACCGATACCAAGCGCGGTCGGGTTGAGAGAACTGAAATTGTCTTTGAAAGGCTGAAGAGCAGCGGGGCTGTAGCCCATTGCCTCCGTGATCGAATCCCCGTAAAACACGAGGTCTGAACCACTTTGCGCCGCATTCTTTGCTCGCTGAACGTTCGCAGCATGCAGAGGCTCCCATTTCTCAGGAGACGGGTAAGAGCCATTCATATGCACCGGCAACAACTGCTCAGAGAGCTGAGTCATCTCATAAATTGACGTGTCCGGCTCTGCCGGAGTGTCTGGTATTGCCGGAGTGTCTGGCACCGCCGGAGTGTCAGGACCGGGCTCAGAGCCTCCCCATCTACGTTCAGAACGATGTTCAGAGTTCCACCCAGAGCCCTCACCTGGGCAATACTCTGAACCATCGTTTGAACGTTCCCCATCAAAATTACCGCTTAAGCCGGACTCTACCTCGCGAAGGAGCTTTTCTACCTTCGACAACAAATCCTCAATCAGCTCGATCTTGTCTTCGGTCAAGGAAAGAGATGGTAAATGTTCTGACGCAGAATCGGCTCGCTCGCACATGTTTTGCCGTCTATCCCACTGATCTTGCGCGATGCTACCGAAGTTGTTTCTCTCAGACGCGCTTTGGAAATGATCGTTTACTCTAAAACAATCAGGCATGGCTGACTCTCCCTTAGAAACGAATGGGGTGCTCTGCCGGATCCACTTGGCGGAACAACGGCGATTGACCGCTCCCCAGTGGTATCTTGAACAGCAATTTGCTAGTAAGGCAACGTCGCAGCTCGGGGTGACGACGCAACAGAAGCGTAATGCCGCCCGTGTTTCACCGTCGTGTCACAGATGTTTCACGAGTGTGTCAAAGCACAATTACGGCAAACTCCTGGCAATTTCTCGGCGAAATCCTGTGCTATCATGCCGAAAGCGGTTACTCCGGTTAGCGTCTCACCACACTGCGAATCACGTGAAACTCACTTTGCTGCACAAAGGTCTGCTCTTAGTTAGCATTCCTGTGTGTTTCGAAATCGCGATGTTTAGTGTGCTGATCAATTTGCAGGAGCAAGTGGAGCGCGAGGCTGAGCGGCTCGACCATAAGCGCCAGGTCAACGAGTGCGTCAACATCATCATTCGCGACGTCGCCCGAGTCGGAGTGATGAAGAAGCGCTATCAAGCTGGTTTGGCTGAGACCGAGCGCATGCTGCCCGTGCTCATCGACAACTTGCTTGCCACATTTGCAAAGCTGGAAAATCTCGTAAAAAACGATCCGGATTTGCTGCGCTCTGTTCTTCGGTCGAAGCAAGCGGTTATGGATGCGAAGGATGAGTTTCGCAATGTGCGCGTCGAGATAAGGAGAGCGCGCTCGCCGGAAGAATTTACGCAGACATTGTTAAACAGCAGGAAGAGATTGGACGCGGCGCTTGCATCTGCGCTGAATGCCGGCGTTTTGGACATGGCTAACAAAACCGAGCCGGGGGCGGATCTGGAGAAAAACGTAAAAGATCGGCATCAGATAACAAAGTTGCTACGCTATGCTTTGTGGGCGAGCGTAGTTTTAGGTTTGGCACTGGCGACTTACTACAGCCGCAATCTCACGCTAAGAATTATGAGTGTGAAGGAGAACGCCAGGCGTTTTGCCAACAGGCAGCCATTGCAAAAAGCACTTAGCGGAACAGACGAGATTGCCGAGTTGGACAATGTGCTTCATGAGGCTACAAGCCGTATCGAAGCCGCAACGAGAAAAGAACGCGCGATTTTGGAAAATGCGACCGATTTGATTTTCTCGCTCGACGAGAATCTATTGATCACTTCTGCAAATCCTTCTGCAGAATCAATCACTGGAAAAAAGTTAGACCAACTCATCGGTCAACCAATCGCCTCGCTTGTTGCTGAGGAAAACATTCCTCTGCTTGCAGAGAAATTCAGTGAGATGGTTTTGTCTACGAGCAGGGCAGATTTTGAAGTTCTGTTTTTGAGGGAGAATGGAGAACCGCTAAACGTCGTCGTCTCCGCAAGCTATTCGCCGAAAGAAATGTCTTTCTACTGCATTATGCATGATGTGACTTCGCAGCGCCAGATGGAGAGTTTGAGGCAAGAAGTCGTCGCAATGATTACGCATGACCTGTGCACACCGCTGCAAACAGTGCAAAGTTATCTGGGAATGTTGCGGCTTGGCATGCTAGGCAACCTGAATGACCAGGGCACCAAATTGCTGTCTCTCACCGATCGCGAATCGAAAAGAATGGGCACTCTGATCAATGGCGTGTTGACGCTGGAGAAAATAAGAAGCGGCAACATGTCGATCGATGCAAAGAGAATTGCGCTTTTCGATCTGCTGGATGGAAGCACCAAGGCTCTCGAGCTTGCGGCGCGAGAGAAGAACATTGTTATCAATGTCGAGCCGTTCGAGCCGATCGATATTCAAGGCGATCAAACCTGGCTCGAACAGGTTTTTATCAATATCATCTCCAACGCTGTGAAATACTCACCGTGCGATACAAAAGTGACCATCAAGAGCCGGAAGGCAAATGACAATGCCGAGATTCGAGTCGAGGATGAGGGCCCGGGCATACCGGTTGAGGATCTGCCAAAAATCTTCGAGCGTTTTCATCGCGTGTCCGCCACCGCTCACAAAGTGGGGACGGGTTTGGGCTTAAACATTTGTCGAGAGTTGATCATGTTGCATAATGGTTCCATCACGTGCGAAAGTGAACCGGGAAAGGGAAGCACGTTTATAATTATTCTTCCTCTTGCTGCTCATCTTGTTAAGGAATGAATAATCCCGTTGTTGATGAATGTAATTCGCATTGCTGAGGATTAAGTGGCAAAGATTTTGCTAGTCGAAGATGATCCGGCGTCTGCGGAAATTGTGAAGACGTTTCTCTCCGCGCAGCGTTACGATGTCGAATTGGCGCGCGATGGTGCGGAAGCAATGGAATTTCTACGCATGGCGAAATTCGATGTGATATTGCTCGATTACAACCTTCCGCATGTATCCGGCTTTGACGTGCTAAAACAATTTCGCGGCGCCGGCAACGACACGCCCGTAATAATGGTGACGGCGAAGTTCGCTGCTTCCGACAAGGAAGCCTTGCTTGATGGTGGTGCTGACGATTACTTGACCAAGCCCTATGAACTCACGGAACTCGGAGCAAGAATCCGCGTTCAGCTTCGTAAGAGCGCGAATTCAATCACTGGTCAGCTAACCGTCGGCAGTATCGTCCTTTCACCCGATCAAATGAAAGTCACGAAGGACGGAGAGGAGATTGAACTGCTGCCGAAAGAGTTCAGTCTGCTGGAATTTTTCATGCGCAATCAAGACAAGGTTTTTAGTGCAGAAGCAATCATGAATCGCGTCTGGAGCTTGGACTCAGAGGCAGGCACCAACGCCTTTCGTACAACGCTGACCAGGCTCAGGAAAAAGCTCAATCTAAAAGAAGAAAGCACTTTGATTGAAACAGTTCATGGTGCCGGATACAGAATGAACTCGAAATCTAAGGGTTAAGCAAACAGACGAATTTTAGGCTCCCGCTGAATCCTCTCGCGATCAGACATTCCAACCACAAACTCAGATCTTAGCTCACCGCCACCTTATCTTGTTCCGCAGCGATCGCATGGCTCTCGTGCGAGTAATTCTGGAACGCATCCACCACTTTCATGCGGAAAGTCTCGATCGCGGAAATTTGCTTGCGGGCAGATGCAGCTTGCGGCGTCGCCGGTTGAGCAGATGCCGCATCCTTATAGATGCGCTGCAACTCGCGGTCGATCACCTTATCCAAAATGTCGCACGCATCAGAGAGGCTGTAACTATCGATATTGATGTTACGCACCGGGTGCGCTTCTGCGCCCACAGCTTCGTGCGCGGCACCTTCAAATCCAACAGCGACGTTCTCGCCAAGCTTCGGCGCGCCGACCTTGTGAGCGTTGAAAAGTTCCGACTGTTCCATTTTGCCGGACGCCACTCTGATTAAGTCTCCGAATAATTCTTTAGCCAACGGACCGATCATCGAAATCGCGGCTTCCTCACCCTGAATTTTCCAGGAAGAGCGCCCGCTGATTTGCGCAGGTTCTGCCACAAGAATCGGCGGCAACTCGGCGTCGCCATGGTCGCCGGTCTTGAATCCCAATGTCATCTCGTTGGGGAAAAGGTAAATCGCGATGCGCTTTTCATCCCCCTTGACCGCCAACGACCAGAAGCGGGTCGCGAGACGGCCCTGGAAATTCTTGTTGACCGGCTTGTACCAGACACTGTCGTCGCGGGTTTCAAAGACCGTCGGGCGCTCGGTGGAAACGAACAAATCGCCGCCGACCGCGTTTTCATTAAAACCATATGTCAACCCGGCGAATTCCTGAAACAGCGCATCCATCCAGATTCTCACGGACTCGAAGGTATCGGACGCCGTGCTTTGCGCCTGTTGCCAAACCTCAGTCGATTTGTCATGCGGAATTTCGGTGGACAACTCCTTCAGCCAGCGACCGGTTTCAGCGCCCCGGCGCGTCTGCAGGTCCGAGTAGACCTCCTTGGACTTCTGCGGAATCAGCTCGCGCAGCGCAGCAATAGCCTCTTTCTCGTCTCGCTCGTCAACCTTGCCCTTATTCTTACGGTCAATGGCAAACTTGCCGGACATCCACATATCGCGAAATTTTGATGACATTGCTGCTACTCCATGCGGTCATTTCAAGCGTCCGAAAAGTATATATAATCAGAAGGGAGAAGTGTAAGTTTAATGACCGACGACAACACCCAAGTGGTTAAATTTGACCGGCGCTATTGCCCGAAGTGCTACCGGCAGTTTGAGCAATTGGAAGTCTGCCCGGAAGACGGTTCGACTTTGCGCGGTCAGGACAACGATCCGCTCATCGGCAAAACCTTCGCCGACCGATACGTCATTCAGTCCGTTGTCGGATTGGGCGGCATGAGCATTGTTTACAAAGCGCAGCACAAGCTGATGGATCGCGTTGTCGCGATCAAAATGCTGCACAGCAATATTAAAAACGATCACACATCACTCGAGCGTTTTCGCATGGAAGCGCAGGCGGCAAGCTCGCTGAGCCATCAAAACATCATCGCCGTCTATGACTTCGGTGTCACGGATCAGGGCGAAGCATTTTTCGTCATGGATTATCTGGATGGAGAAAACCTGTCCGAGATGATCGAGCGCAAGGGCAAATTGCCTTACGAACGCGCCCTGAATATTTTCAAACAAATCTGCGACGGGCTCGGCGCCGCGCACAAAAAATCTCTTGTTCATCGCGATTTAAAACCGGCAAACGTGGTCTTGCTGAAAGAAGACGACGGCACCGAACTCGTCAAACTCGTCGACTTCGGCATCGCAAAAATGCTGCCCGGCTCTGGCAAACAACAATTGCAGCTCACTCGCACAGGCGAAGTCTTCGGCAGCCCGATTTACATGAGTCCGGAACAGTGTCAGGGTCTTGAGTTAGACAAGCGCTCCGACATTTATGCGTTGGGATGTCTGATGTATGAAACACTCACCGGTGTTCCACCAATTGAGGGCAGCACGTTTTTAGAAACGCTTAACATGCATGTGACAGCGACTCCTAAGTCTTTCGCAGAAAGAATTCCTGATGTAAAAATTCCGCCCGCCCTGGAACAACTCATTTTTCAATGCATGGCGAAAAGACCGGACGATCGCCCGCAAAACACAGAGCAGATCCGCGACCAGCTCTCCGCTTTAACACTCACTTTGACCGCTACCGGAGCCAATCGCGCCGCAGTAAGCGGTCCGATGACGAGCGTACCTTGTGCAAACCAACTTTCGAAAATCAACAAATTTACGCTCTCGGCACTGGTATTAACTCTGGTGGCATTTGGCGGAGTCGCCGGCATCTACTTTCTCTGGCCCGGTCCACCCGATGATCCCGGCACTCCCGGGACGAAAATGTTTTTTGCCATCAAATTGAACGAAGCATCAGATTTGGTATCAAAAAGAAATTACGCTGACGCGGAAAAAGCATTGAATGAAGCGGAAGCGCTCGCGCACAAGCTGACAGGCGGTGGGAAGGCGCGCCTAGAAGTGGCGCTCAAGCAAAAGACCGATTTGTACGGCAAGTGGGAAGGTCACGCTGAGCTTCTCGAGAAAACCAACAATCAAATTATTGCATTGCTGACCGTTCGCTCCATGGATGAGATGAAGCGGCAATACGAAGCATTGAAAAAACTCGAAGCTGTACCTACCAATTCAACCGTCGCACAAACAAATGCTAAGCTGCGAGCAGAGGCGGAAGTGCCGAGCATTCTCGTCACGGCAGCAAAGCTCAATGCGCGAAAACTCCATTTGGAGCAAGCGAAGTTTCTCGAGAGATCGCTTGAGGTTATGCGAAAACTTCTAGGGGCGGACTCGCCTTCAGTGGCGAGGATAGAAAACTCGCTGTGCGACGCATATTTGGCATTGCGCAACTTTCCCGCAGTGCGCCCTTTGCTGGTGCATATCTGCGCTGTCACAGAGCGGAATATCGAAAGCAACCCGACCGAGTACATTCGCGCCCTCGCAAGACTCGGGCAATTTGACCTCGATCAAAGCCAGATAAAACTCGCCGAAGCAGAGCTGAAAAAGGCTCTGGACCTAGGAAAACAAAAGAAGGTCAGCAAGGATCTGCAGGTCCTGTTGATGCGTAGCTGGGCTGATGTTTTGAATCAAACCAAAAGACAGAAAGAGTCGCAGGAAATTTTGAAACAAGCGGACATCCTAGAAAAAACAGCAACTGATATGCCGGCGGATGAGTAGCCGGATCACAATTTCGTCCCGCTCAGTCCCGCAACAACATAATTGATCGCAATCGCTTGGCGCAAACTAATTCCTATCGCAGGTGAAGCATCGTCTAGCGAATAATTCTTCGACGACTTTCCTCGATCGAAATGCGCCATCATGTGCATAACGTAGCCTTTTCCATATGGAAACACGACAGCGAGAGCGCCCAACCCATCAGGGTCTTCCTGGGCCAGCGCCCTGCTGGCAGCTAGAACTTGCACCTTCTCTTTGTTGAGCACTCGAATAAGATGGCAATGGATGTCCATCTTCCAGGCACCATTGGTGACGGCATGGCGAAACAGCGCAGGATGTTTTCCAACCAGCGATGCTTCATACATTCTTACTCGATTGGTAACACCATTCCAACAAATAAATCCCGGGAAGACATGCTGGTTCAGCCTATCGATCATCCAGTCTGTAGTGAGTAAATAGCCACCTCGAATAACAAAATCTCGAATCTTAATTCCGGCATTCCAAGACAGGTTGTTCGGACCGCAATCAATAATCACCACCTGCGCCGCGCTCAAGTCGTAAGAATCAAACTCTTTCTTCGACATAATTTTGTAATTGAGATTCAGGCTTTCGAGAGTACGTTCGGCCTGGTCGTACTTATCTGAAATAACGACGAGCCGCTCTTCCTCCATCGCGCTTGTCTGCAAACTAAATGCAGGATGGGTCTTTTCCAACCAACCTCGATACATCTTTGGAGGGGCCATGCTGGCGCGCCCTGGAAGCGCCAGTCTAGGCGTCTCGATAGGTCCATCAAATTTAACGCCGCCCTGAAGCGGCAAACGTTCAGGCACCTCTACCTGTGAAGGCAAAGGCAGTTCTTTTAGCTGCACATCAGAATTCTGAGCATCTGACGCAAAGCTAGAAAACACACAAAAAATCACTGCTAAGAACAGGACAAGAGAAGTGCGAACAAAGCGCATTCCTTTTAAGGATGTTTCATTCGAATCCAGTTTTTGAACTATCACTGAGATTGCTGTCCGCACTGCTCCGCCTAATTCGGCTTCTGATTACTTTTTACCTGTGCCTTGGATGACTTTTGTTAATGCTGGAAATATCGCTAGAAGCTGGTTTCGCTTTTCCTCAATTGGTATAGGAGGTTCGTGAGCTGTTTCGAGCATTTCCTGAAAGTATTCCATGTTTTCTGAATATTCGGCACTTCCCTTCTTGCATCGTTCACTCACGATTTGAATTCCGAGCTTAGCGTACTCTTCAACTTTATCACCAAGTCCACGGTCTAAAGCGCTACAAATTGCCATCTCCAATGCCTCGAAAAGCCGTTCATCCGTGCCGGCATTTTGAAAAATCTTGATGGATGCGTCGCGCGTTTCCAGTGCTTTCTCAAACTCACTGCGCGATTCGTATGCCACTGCGACCATCGCCAATTCTTCTGCCACTTCCGCAGATAAAGATCCATAAGCCTCAACAGCTAAATCCACTGATGAAAGACCAATTTCCAGAGTATCTGGATGGTTGAATTCGCTGCAGAAGTAAAATAGCTGCCTGTACGATTTTGCGATCTTGACTTTATCTTCGGATTTAAAGGCAAGCTCAATAGATCTCAACAAAATTGCCCGAATCTTGTCGTCCATTGGAGCACCGAAAAGGCCCGGCCCCCAAGGGCTGGTCTCAAGATAGTCATAGAGTGTTTGCCAGTCCGCATTCTCGGCAGGCATTCGCCAGTCCGCATCAGGCATGTGAATCTCACATTTATTCGATGGCAATCTCAACGCATGTTTTGAATCAACCTTCTCGTTCTCTTTCCCGCTCCTTGGAGGAAACAAGCAAATCAGGTTTTTCTTGGAAACTTTCTTGGTCATGACAAATACCCCGCCGTTTTGGTCTAACTAAACTCAAGTACGTAGCGGCGAAGCAAAAAGTTCAATTCGCAAAATTAAATCGCGGTCGTGATTTGCCCCATACAATCCCCGAACTGTTCTTTTGCGCCACCCCTGCTTGCTATGGCGCCATAGGATGAATTTATAGCCTCGCCCGGCAATAAAGGTACAGCCGCTATGAATCCATTCTTCTTCATTCAAATGTTGCCTTATGCCTCACTGACGCTCTTTGTCGTGGGCTCGCTCTTCTTTCAAACTCAATTCTCCGCCTGCTCGCCGGGCGCCAGTCTGGTGCCTATGGCGTGCTTCGCCGCTGTAAGAACATTGGCAATATCGCTGTTTGCTCCTATACTGACATTCCTTGTAATTGGCGGCTTCCTTGATACGGTCGCCTGGCACGACGGAGCCGCACATATGCGCTTGTATTCATGCGTGACTGGACTTATCTCACTGGGCTTGCTCGTTGCACTTTCCTTCGGAACATCTTTTGGCTTGACGATGTTGTCGACCAAATTGTTCGGCGGCATGGTGGCATTAAAAGATGCAGGCCATCTCTTCTGGAGCATCGCATGGTTGCTCGCTCTAGAAGCTGTTGCTGTAACGGTCACTCTCGTGCTTCAGTTGTTATTCATGAGCATCCGACCGTAAGTGACATAATGTCCACTTACGAAAAATTCACGGGATGATTGATGATTGGAGTTTTGTTGATGGCTTTAGCTGGAAAAAATGCCGTACGTGCCACCATCCTCTGTGGCGTCTCTCTCTGCTGCGCGCTATTGGTTTCATCCTGCAGCAACCAACCAAAATCTGTCGTACTTCTGGCTCCCAAAGACGGTGAACCCGACCTGCAAACACTGCTGAAAACACTTTCAGATCAGCAAGCGAGCCTTCCAAAAAATTCTCCGAAGTTGGAAACCGCACTGGAAAAAGTCGCCTCCTTTTATGAGGTGCAAAATCGATACGACCTGGCAGAGAAGTATCTGGAGCAACTCACACAATGCATAGACTCTTACGGAAACTGGGAAAGGCTGTCACTTGCGTATGCGGAACAGCAAAAATTCGATCAGGCTAATGAGGCAATAAAACACAGCGTTGCGCTGATAGAGGCAAAAAACAACAGCGATAATATTGCCGCTGTGTACATTCGTTATGCAAAACTTCTGGAAAAAGCCGGTCGCAAAGACGAAGCCGCGCCGCTGAGAGCAAAAGCAAAAGCCCTTGCTCCCAACATCAAAAACTCCACACTACGCTGGCATTGATTGCTTAAGCGACGCTCGCTTCGCGTCTAAATAAGACGATCGAATGCAAACCTTCCTGGTTTCTGGTCTTCAACTTGAGAGGATTGTGTGAGAGGTTCGAACTGACCATCTTTGGGATCGTAATAAAAGACGGTACCAGTTTCGATTTTGTATACCCATCCATGCAAATTCAGCTCGCCTCTGGAGATTTTCGCAGCTACTGAAGGATGGGTCCTAAGATTCTCTAACTGAACAAGAACATTTTCCTGAACTGCTATGTTCTGCAAGTCTTCATCAGGTACGTTGTTGTAATTTTCAGTTGTAATTCTCTTTGTAGATTCTGCATTAGAAAGCCACGAAGAAAGAAGCGGCAGGTTATCCAGTTTCTCAGGGTGCAGTAGCGCGTTCATTGCGCCACACAAAGAATGCCCGCAAACAATAATATCCTTCACTCCAAGACCGGTGACAGCAAGCTCAACCGTTGCTCCTTCCCCTCCATTCGATGCGCCGTAAGGAGGAACAATATTGCCGGCATTGCGCAAAATGAAGAGCTCTCCGGGCTCAGTCTGAGTGATCAAATTAGGATTGATTCTTGAGTCAGAACACGTGATAAACAATGCATCCGGTGATTGCCCTTTGGAGAGCCGATCAAAAAGTTCTCTTTGAGACAGAAATACTTGAGTCTGAAATTGGTGAAGACCTTTCACTAGTTTTTTCACTGGAAAACTCCCGAATCTTGCTCTTGGTATGATTTCTAGAAGGCAGGTTACAACATAGTCGAGTAAGTGACAATTCGACCGATTGCCAAATATCAGGTGAAGCAGGTCGAGGATTCTTATCTTAGCGGCGCCGGCCTTGGTCTGGGAAATTTACCAAAGTTATAAAAGTAACGCAAAGTCGCTTGACAAACACCAGTCAGCGCAAGAGTATTGAAAGACTCTTGCGAATATCAGCGCATCACCTTTCTTATCCCGTCGATGATACTCCAGGGGTGAGGAGGGCAACCAGGAATGTACACATCGACCGGCAATATATCGGCAATGCCGTTTGCCTCAGCGTAGCCGCTAACGTGCAATCCGCCTGAAATTGCGCATGTTCCAACCGCGATAACTCTTTTGGGCTCAGCCATAGCGTCATAGCAAGACTTGAGCGCTGCGTGCATAGCTTTCGGCACAGGACCGGTGACGAGAAGAACATCGGCAAATCGTGGAGAAGCAACAATTTGTATGCCGAATCTTTCCATGTCGAAAATGCTGTTCGAAGCTGCGCTCAACTCTAGATCGCAGGCGCTGCAACCGGTAGACACGACGCGGCAGGCGACGGATCTGGCAAAAGGAGAACGAACTTCCTCGATATCGTTGACCGCTTGAGTGTCCAGGGCTTTGGTGGAAAGCACGAGACTCTTTCTATTTTCAGCGGCAGTCTGTGTAGTTGCGTTGCTGCTGAACGTCTTCTCCGGGCAGACCCTAATGCACATTGCACAACCGATGCATTTGCCCAAATCCAATTCCAAATTTGCATTTGGTCCGCCGTCCAAAACTGAAATGGCCTCTGTCGGGCAGATGTCCGAACATTTTGAACACTCGCTTCCAATGCAATTGTTCGAAGCAAGTTTCGGCAATCCGATTACTTCTTCGCCAGGAGAAGGGCAGTATTCCTTGCTTGTGGCTACGCCATTCTTCAAAAGATAACCAAGAAGTCTTAACACGTTGCACCTTAAAGATCGTGACCGCTGTATGAAAGGCTGAAACTCTTATTACAGAGTGGAAAATCTGAAACCAGATTGTTTCTTGCTGCAATTGCAAGCCCAGTCCAGTTGTTTACGCTAGGGTCTTTGATCGCATAACGTTTGCAATTTCCTTGTTCGTCCGTGAAGACTAAATGAATCAATTCGCCTCTGTGGGCTTCAACGATCCCCAGACCGACGGCATTGGCGCGCAGCACATCCGGCATGTTTGTACAGTGCAGTCCGGAAGGCATTGTTTCGAGCAGCATGTCGATAAACGCAAGACTGTTGACGAGTTCGGCTACGCGAACTTTGGCTCGACAGAAGACATCTCCTTCCGTCTCGAGCACTATCGCCGGCTTAAGTAAAGGATAGACCCCCGCTGAAAAATGATGACGCGCGTCATACTCCTGATTCGAGGCTCTTCCCGCCACTCCTACAAGTCCAAAGTCCTTTGCCAATCTTTCCGATACTTTGCCAATGTTTTCCATGCGATCGAGAACAACTTGATTGGTAAGAAAATATCTTATTACTGGCTCCAATTCTTTTTGGAGATTTTTTGCTTTTGCCTTCAGTTTGGAAAGATTATTGTCGGGATCCTGTATAACCCCGCCCGGACAGATAAAACCTTTGAGAAACCGATTGCCGGAAACAAGTTCCGCCATTCCCAAACTCGCACCACGCAAGCGCCCAAGTGACGAAGATATAGCAAGAAAACCTACGTCTGCCGCCAGCCCGGTCAGATCGCTGATGTGCATCGCCACCCTTTCTATTTCGAGTGCAAGCGATCTGAGATGCTGGGCTTTTTCGGGCACAATCAAATCGATACTGCTTTCTAATGCCACCGCATGGGCGAGAGCATAAGCAGCGGCGCTATCACTTGCCGCCGCCTCGACAAGAAACCTCTGCTTTTTCCAATTCAATTCTGCCAGTCTTTTTTCTATCCCTCTATGAACGTATCCCAAACGAATCTCGAGGTTGAAAATTATTTCCCCAACACAGCTAAAATGAAAATGTCCAGGTTCTATTATTCCTGCATGAATCGGACCAACTGGTATCTCGTAGATTCCGTCGCCTTTTACTTTCAGTGAATGGTATTGTCTGTGGCCGGAGGGAGCAACGACATCGTTATCTTTGCGTAATGGATAGAACTTCTCTTCGTACGGTTCATGCAACAAATTATGTTTCAGCCGCGGGTGATGGTTTGGCTCAAGTCCGAACATGTCCCACATCGTACGTTCCATCCAGTGCGCTTGAGTAATTCGGGGAGTCAACGAGTTGTATTTACAGTCACTGATCTTTGATTCCCAGAGAGTAGCTGCACTATCCGCAGTATCAAGCAGCAAAGTCACGATCTGGCCGCCATCGATCGACGTGATCAGACCAAGTCGCTTGCCGGGCTGATTCAGCCATGACAAAAGCGCATCTTGTCTGAGTTCCGCTTCGATTGGAATTATGTCGATATTCATGGCTGATCGAGGAAAAAAGTCGGCAAGCAGGTGATGCCGGCGAGCAGTGAAAAAATACAGAGTAACAGTGGAATTAACGTCGATGAAAACGTCGGGAGCACGGCAGTTTGATGTTTTGGTTTTCCCCAGAGAATTCGGCCGACATGAAGACTCACGGCAATGAAACTCAACGCCAAGGCAAAGAGAAGAACACCAGCCGCGATGCGCTGAACAAAATCATCACAGAGAGACAGAATCATCCATTCCGCAACAAAACTGCCGAAAGGAGGCATCCCGGTGACAGCCGCAGCAGCGGCGGCAAATGTTATGCCCCACGACGGAGATACTTGCAGGATACCTCTTATGTGTTTGAGATCTTTTGTGCCTGCACTCTGAATGATATTTCCCGACAGAAGAAACAAAGCGACTTTAGCCAGACTGTGATTAAGCGCCTGAAAAAAGAATAGAGGTGGCGAACCCAGACCAATTGCAACAAGCATTATTCCTACATTCTCTATGCTCGAGTATGCCCAGAGTCTTTTGATACCAATTTGATGAATAAGAAAAAAGCTTGCAGCAAGCGCAGTCAGAGCGCCCCAAGTAATGGGAAGGAAAGTTGCAAAAAACGAATGACCACTGACCTGGATAATTTCCGTAACCCGACAGATCGCGAAGAGCGCACAGTTGAGAAGTGCTCCGGAGAGTAGAGCCGAGGCTGGAGCCGGAGCCTCTGAATGAGCGTCAGGAAGCCAGGTATGCAGTGGAAACACACCCGCTTTTGTCCCGAATCCCAAGAGACAAAATATATAACCGAACTGCAGTAGTTTTGGCTGCAATTCGTTTGCGTGGTTGACCAAAAGCCTTAAACTCAACGACCCACCAGCGATGGCGCCATGTTGACTGGAGGCAAAAATAAGAATGATGCCCAAAAGTGCGAAAGCTATGCCTACCGAACAAATGATGAGGTATTTCCATGTTGCCTCAAGAGAATGTTTGTCCCGAGAAAAATACACGAGTGCTGCAGAAAACAAAGTAGTTGCTTCAATTGAAACCCATAGAAGACCAAGATTGTCTGACAGAAAAACAAAGCTCATGGCGGTTACAAACAATGCGCACGCCGCATAATAAAGCTTCTCATGTTGCGGATCTTCACCTCGACCAACCAATTTCTCATTGGCAAAGAAGCACGTAGCATGCGTTATTGATGCGGCGGCAATAAAGTTGGTCAGTAACAAGAAGCATGCGCCGATCTTTTCGATCGAAAAGTCGGCACTAAGTGTCAGAAAAGAGTGATTGCTTTGAAGAGCAGGCAAGCAAAGAAACGTCAACACTCCAAGCTGAAGCCAAGACATTACGGGAACAACCAGCCTCAGTTGCTCGACCTTCAATTTCGTCAAAGATAGAATTACTGTCGCTAATGGAATTGCAGTTACTGAGATGAAGAAATTCACTGATCGAGCCCTCTAAGGTTCTTTGAGCTGCGTCAGTTGTCCGACGTCTATGTGTTCAAAGCTCTTCTGAATTTTGAACAATAAGAGGCCCGAAACCATAACCCCGACAAGCACATCGAGCAAAATACCCATTTCGACCATTAATGGCATGCCTTTCGTCTGCGTGAGCGCAAAAACGTAAATTCCATTTTCGATTACCAGAAATCCAAAAATCTGACTGATTGCCAGCCGTCGCGTAAGCATCAGCAACAGCCCAGTAAAAACAAGCGAAATTCCGCCTGCCGCCCCAAACCAGCCATAGCCAGGTCCAGCAGGTGAAGGAATTTCCTTTGTCAAAATAAAGCTCAAAGCAAAAAGCAAGATAGCAGCATGCATGGCCAGAGGGGGCGCGATGATGGCACCTAAATCTCTGTATACATGCAACTTATCTATCGCCCACGAAAAGAATTTCGGAATAGCAATAGATTTGAGAAGGGCGATTAAGATGGCTATTACAATCAATCCAGTTTCTGAATGCTCCAGAGCCGCCGCCGCTGTTGCCAGCGCAATGAAAAGTGTCGACAGTGCATACAACCAGAGATTCACCTTCAAGTGCAGCGAGCCGACTATGAGACATGCAAGCAGAGCCGCGGTCAAAACGCAAATTTCTGTGGCTGTGACCATCATTTGATTACTCCAGCTCCTATAGCAGCTAAAGACGCAATTAGACTCAAGCTCAGAATATAAGCAATGAATTCAGGTACTTTTCGCCATTGCAGCTTAACTATCAGGCTTTCCAACAAGCCGACGAACAGCGCCAGACCTAAGATCCCGACAATGTTCAGTCCGCTCTGTGAATAAACATTGAATGTGCTGAACTGTGGAAACGCTCTTAAAAAACACTGTGAGGCAAGTCCAAAGAAGATGCTCATTTTCAATGCGTGCGCAAATTCGATGAGCGCAAGATTACGACCTGAAGCTTCCAGAATCATGGCTTCATGGATCATGGTCAGTTCCAGATGCGTAGTTGGATCATCTACAGGCATACGCGACAGTTCAACCAGGCTGGAAAAAAATATCGCCAGACCTGCTGCGATCCAGATAGCAGAACCAATAAAAGTCTGGTTTGTTGTGTGTGAAAAAATCACGCGAAGATCACTGCTGCCAAAAAAAATGCCTAAGGCGACCAAGGCAAGCAAAACTGCCGGTTCGACCAGCAGGCTCAAAGTAGCTTCTCTGCTCGCGCTGAACGCACCAAATGCGGAGCCGGAGTCCAACGAACCCAATAGTGTAAACATGCGAGCAAACGCAAATAGATAAACGACCATGAAGATATTAGAGTGCGGTGCCCATGGTTTAAAACAAAGCCAGGGAGTTAGCCATGCAAGCACGAGAATGTCCGCGAAAACAAAAAGAGACGAAAGTCTGAACAAACCACTCATAGTGCTGCTAATCGTCTCGCCTTTTCGCGCCAGTTTTACAAGATCGTAAATCGGCTGACAAATCGGCGGGCCAATTCTGTTCTGCAGCCGGGCCTTCGTTTTGCGTATTGTGCCGAGCGTCAATACTGGAATAAAAATGATACTCAATAGGAAAGTCAGCCAGTGCAAGAGCGCAGTCATAAAGTCATCCCCAGAATGAGCAGCAGACAAAGCGTGGCGCAAACATACAGAAGATAAAGATGAATGCTGCCAGCTTGCAAACGGGATAGCAACTTAGCGAGGCCACCGAATAAAGCCAAGGCCGGCAAGTAAACGCGTTTCTCCAGTATGGAGATTATTTGAGTCTCGACAGTGACTTCTTCTGGAAAATGCCTGCGATCCGCTCCTTCAAATTTGGCTGAATTCTGGTATCTAAGGAATGGTCTGAATATACGCGCCAAAGGTTGTGCAAAAGAATCTGCGCTAACTTGCGTTTTTTCGGTAAGGGAGCCGAATCCGCAATCCCAAGTTCTGTATCTGGTCACCTTTGATGTCTTCAAGAAAATCACGTAAATAGAAGCAGCCAGTATGCTCAGAAGTATCGCAACGGTTCCTGTCGGCAAGCCATTGGAAATGGTGTAGCTGACTTTCAAACCAGAGGATGTAAGGGACTGGGCAATCAGCCTGGAGACAAACTCAGAATTTGCGCCGGAGGCAACACACAAGATAACCAGAGCTGCTTGGGCAACTAATACTCCCAAACCTGCCTCTTGCGCGCGCTGAGCCGTTTTACTGCGAGCAACGCCAAGAAAGCCCACTCCCATAGCCTTTACAAACACGGCAATCGCCAACGCACCTACTGCGGACAGCAAACAGATGACTGCCAACGAAAGCCCCTTTTCAATGGCTGTTGGTGACAGAAGAATGTTTTGAAAGAAACTTTCATAGAGCAGCCACTTGCTTGAAAAACCGTTGAGGGGTGGAATAGAACATATCGCAAAGCTGCCCGTAAAAAAAAATGCCATCGTCCAGGGCATGCGTTTTGCCAGACCTCCCAAACTGCGCAAGTCTCTTGTGTGCGCTTGGGCATCAACCGCCCCTGTTGAAAGAAATAGCAAGCATTTTAAAAGTCCGTGATTCCATGAGTGGAAAACGGCAGCGATGATAGCGAGGTCTGCGATGGTCGGCAGCGAATGCGCCCGCGCATATAAAGACAGAGCGATTGCCATAACAACCAGCCCGATATTTTCAATACTGGAATAAGCCAGCAATTTTTTCAGGTCGTTTTGTACGAGAGCAAAAAGCACTCCCCAAAAAGTCGAGATAACGGCCAAGGCAAACGCAATTGCGATGATCCACAATGAATTGAGCGCTCCAAAAACAAGAATTCGAATCAGCGCATACACAGAGACCTTTATCATGAAGCCGCTCATAATCGCTGATACCGATGCCGGTGCAGAAGGATGTGCATAAGGCAGCCAGATGTGAAATGGCCAAATTCCCGATTTTATGCAAAAGCCAATCAGAATGAGAAAAGCCGGAATGTACGTTGATTCAACATCAAATCTCCAATCATGAAAGCTCCAGCTCCCCGTAACTGAATGCATCCAGAGAAAACCGCCCGCTAAAAAAGCGCTGGCAACTCTTGTTGCGCCCAGATAGATAAACGCTGACTTTTGGACGGACTGGTGCGAATGGTCAGTCGCAACCAGAGCGATGGAAGCAAGCGACATCAACTCCCACACGACAAGAAAAGTAATGGCATCGGCACTCGAGACCACTGCATACATTGAAACGATAAAAAGCCAAAAACAAAACCAATATTGACCGGCATGAGTTTTGGCTGCGATATGAGATATGTAACCGGGCGAAAAAACGCTGACGGCACAAATAAGAGTACTTAGAAGCAACAAGTAAAGTCGGGTAAGTCCATCGACTTCAAATGTAAGCGGAAATACTCCAAGCAAAAAGGGCGCCTGCGTCTGCCAATGGAAGTTATGCCCCCAGGTCAAGATCAAGGAGGCCATTGCAGTAAGGGAGGCAAGGAATGTAAGACTGGCTGGGATGGCAGGTTTTAGATGCTTTCTGTGTCCCAAAAACAACGCTAAAGCGAGGAAACCTAGAAGAACAGCCAGTATTTCAAAGGTTGCCATGTCCTGAATCTGCACAGACTCGATAATCCCAAGCTTTCACAAAGGCTTCGCAATGTATTATGATGTGAGGAATTGCGAAGTTATGCAATTGCTTGAATAGCTTTACAATTCAGCACAAACAAATGTTTTGATCAGCATGAAAGAAGAAGCTATTCTGGCTGCGGACAAGCGATGCAGTGGGCTATTCAAGATTTTGTTCTTCGAAAAACTGCAAGCTTATTGAAAATGCCGGCTGTCTATAATGCGGCTAAGAACAATCAACTGCGCGTCCTTTTAGGTCTTGCCGGAAGACAAAAGGCTGCGTCCTTCGCAAAGTAAGAGGAAATCAAATGAACATCCCGCCGCCAGTTAGAGCTGACGACAAGTATCGTGATTTGCTTAAAGAAATTCGCTCCAGGGAAGACATTCCAGAAACCTGGAAAGATACTCCAATCGAATCCTTTGTGATGTCTCAAAATTTTGGTTGGCCGATTGCTGCGACAGGCAAAGTGGAGTTGTTGATTGCCACATGCATCGAATTTCGCTACTCATTACCAATTCCCAAAATGTATGCGTACGTCATAAGGCGCGCCAGCGGGCGAGTTATCGGTTCCGAGTTTAGCGTAGGATATACACTCTCCCAGGGCGTTCGCTATTTGATTATAATAGGACACAACGATTGTGGCATGTCTAAAGTGTACGAGAAGGCACCACAGGTGGTTCAGGCATTCATCGATCAAGGCTGGGAAAGAGAGGTTGCCGAAGAATACGTTAAGAAGCAGGCCGCGCGCCACGCCATAAAAGACGAGTTGGAAGCGCTTCGCGAAGAGTATTTACGGCTACGCAATGTATTTCGCAAACTTGTGATTGCGCCATTGTTTGTCTGCCTTCACGACAGCAAACTCTATATTCCAAAATGGTTGAGCGAAGTACAGAACGAGGGAGAAGTGAACGGTATCGTGCCGAGCGAGTTGATAAGAAATCTTCCATAGTTCGCCAGTAGAGTACTATTGTTTTGTGAGCCTTGAACTTGCCATATGTCAGAGAAACTAGTTAACTTCAAAGCGGAATTTTTCAAAGCCCTTGCGAATCCACTGAGAATTCGCATTCTTGACGAGCTGCGCACTGAAGAATTGACAGTGTCTGAGATTAGAGAGAGACTGGATGTCGAGCTCCCCAACGTCTCGCAGCAACTTTCGGTTCTGCGCTCAAAAAATCTCGTCGTCGGAAGGAAGCAGGGAAATAACATTTACTATTCCTGCAGCGACCCGACTGTATTTCGCCTGTTGGATGTGGCCAAAGAGATTTTCAACAATCATCTGGTTGATTTACAGAAGACTTTGAAAGAACTATAAATTAACAACTCCGGTCAATTATCTCCAGATCCATTGCATTCGGTTTGGAACGAAGTGACCGCGAGCTGAAAGTTGTTCGTCGAGGTTGGCATCATATTTGGTGCAATGCTTGACGATTTCGACGCACGCCCGATTGGGGAGGAAACCCTCCTTATTCAATGACCAGCAGCGCAAAGCAGTTGTGGCAACTTTATCGTCAACCAGACTGGCACAAAGAACTTTCTTCGCCACCTGGCGCGTGGTGAGTTCCGCGTCACCGAGCAGCTCATCGAGTATTTCTCGGTCAACCAGTTCACCGGCACACAGCAATTGCCGGAAAGTGAATGGCTCTTGCAGTGGTACCACCGGTGGCTCCAATTCGCCCAATGCCTGATAGATCAAAACCTGCTTCGAATGAGCATTCTTCAGCGCCTCAGCCGCATGAAATGCTTTAATTGAATTTCCATCTATCATGCTCAACAACAGCATCGCATTGTCCAAAATGTCATGCGTGATGAGACCTTGTTCAATGAAGATTTGACCGATCTTTCTGCCGCGCAAGATGTGGATTTCCATACACTCCATCAAATCGCTCTCGGAGACAAAACCGGCCATCGCAAACAACTCGTGGAGTTTTGGACCCTGGTCGGGTTCTTCCCTATGGAGGTTGTATTGATAAAGCACTTGATCGACCGGCCACATTGTGTTGCGAACAGCACGAATAGCGCTGATTGCAGAGAGCGTTCCAAGCTTCTCTTCCTGCACCAAAAGTGCGCACGTCAATGCAGCCTTCATGACCAGACTCGGCACTTCGCGCTGAAATACCAGCACGCGGCCCATCTGCATGCCTGTTTCCAATGACGCATTCAACGCACGCCCGATCTGCTCGATGTTGATAATTCCACTTTCCAAAAGCAAATCAGTAATCTCGTTCGAGGCGCTGGGCATATTGCCGGTTTTCTTGTGTTCATCCCCCAAGCTATCCAGCGCTTGCTGAAAGGACAATTGCTGCGTGGCAGCGATTCGCAGCGCCTTTATCGCAAGCTCGGTCGAGATCTCATTCTGATTGACCATAGTTTCTGCTTCCAGAGCCCGGTCCATCTTGTATTGGCTAACGTGACCAAGCATGACCAAAACTTTGTGCAATGCTGTGCTCAAACGCGCAGAGGCGGCGTATCCCTGCTCGAGCGTCGGCAGGTCGATAAGACGAGCACCGGTTAAAAGTAACGACAGGACGTCGTTATTCCTGTTTTTAGTATTGAGCATGTGAAACTCCCATCCGATGCAACGCCATCGGGATGAATCTGAATTAGGTTATTTCCCATATGATTCCCGCAGCTTAAAGGGCCTTACCGGTGGCTAATAGCCGGTTACCCCATATAGTCGTAGCCCCTTTCTTATAAATTCGCCGTCCGTGGACCCTTTTGGGATATACGCGGGATATGGACACCCCTCAAAAGCGGCAATTTCCGGCAAAATCCCGCCAAAAGGCATTGCCGAATCCTTATATATATGTACGTCGGATCAGTAATTCATTACTTCCGTGTTGAGGTCGGATAAATCACGGTACATTTGATGAAGCGTCGACTGCAGGTCAACCAGCAATTCCGAGCGCGACTTCAGCAGCTCGAGCGTCACAGTTTTGCTGCGCGACACTTCTGCCAACTGTTTCAATTCCTCTTTCCCTTTTTCGCTTTTAGCGTCGAAGCTGCGGAACTTCTTCCATGTTTGAATAAGCAATTGACGCCTGGTGAGATTGTCTTTCGAATCAGCAGGCACCGATTCCAAATATTTCCAAATAATCGGATCGTAACCCTCGCCGTCGTACGGGAAATCAAACAGTGGTGCCAGCATGTTTCCGCCCGCTTCGGTGCGCAACGGTTTGTACTTACGCGGTCTCAGCCCCCAGAGCGGGATCGCGATAGCTGAAGCATTGCCTGTGATGCCGAGAATATTCGCAAACGGCGGCGGCTGAGTGATGCTTATAGCCGAATCAAGTACGCCAAGACTGCCTGATGTCATAAACGCAGCAACGTTGTTGAGCATAACCGAGCGCTCATGTTTTGCGGTAAAAATCGAAAGTTGCAAATTGGTAAGACTGAGATCGCCGGCAATGTTTGCCAACGCCTCTTCCAATTCAAGACCCGCGTATTGCATCTTTCTTGCAATGGTCTGACGCAAAAACATGATCTTCACAAGGTCGTCTTGAGAAGGGCTGCCACCCGCAAGCCGAACGGCAGCTTTCAACTCATCCAACGTTCCGTCTATATTCAACAATTTTGCGACATTCCAAGCGTCAACCGTCATCGCCGTGCCAGGAACGTTCTTTTTGCTCGGTTTATCAAACACGGTTTCTCTGGCGCCGTGCTTCTTTGCTTGAGAAGCCGCCAACAGCTCATCGCCAAAAGCTGCGCATTGAGCGAATTGGCAGCAGATTGAGACAAAAACAAGCAGTCGTAAGAATTTGTGTGTGTTCATATATTGCCCAAGCCATAGTTATACATCAGGAGCGCCCAATTTGCTTGCCAAAAATCATCCGGTATCACATTCAGTGGCACAGTCAAAGTGAAATTTCCTGACGTATTCTCAAGCCCTGCAATAATTTTCGGAATTCAGCAAAGTGTGTTTTCGAAAAGAATTTTCGGCTCTCGGCTCATTGGATAAGAATTGTCATCTCAGAGGCTGCCAATGCCCCGAATTAAACACTTGGCAAGCCCAAATCTGCTATAAGAATTGGCACGGCTCAGGGATAGAGAAATGGCTGAAGGGACTTCCAAAAAAGCGCCGCCAACCAAAATACTGGTTGTCGAAGACAATAAAGTAAACGTCAAGGTTTTGCTGCTGCTGCTGGACCCGTTTAAGTTCGAGTGCGACACGGCAGAGAACGGTCGCGAGGCTGTCGAGGCAGTCAAGAACAACCATTACAACTTAATTTTGATGGACGTCCATATGCCGAAGATGGACGGGCTTGAGGCGACGCAGATAATTCGGCAGATGGAGAAGGTTTCTGGCACGCATACGCCGATTATTGCGGTCACGGCGCTGACCACAAGCGCCGACAGACAGAAGTGCCTGGACGCCGGCATGGACGACCACATCCCGAAGCCTATAGACAGGCAGCTTTTGTATGAAAAGCTGAACCACTGGCTCAAGAGAGATTTGCAGTCCAAAACAAATGAATCGATTGTCGAGATAACGCATTACGAGGGCGTTTGGCTTGATCCAGAAGATTTGAAGCGCATCCTCGAACACTTCGGCGATGAAAATTTCCGCAAACTGTTGAGAAATTATTTGAGCAGTGCAGAGACGTACATCGCTTCTCTCAAGAGTCTTCTTGCAGAGCACGATAAATTTCAGAGTCTGCGTGTTTTGCAGGAATTAAACTCGGCCAGCGCGGATGTAGGCGCGAGAACAATCTGCAAATTCTGTCGAGAGTTGAGCGAGTTCGTGAGCAGCGAAGAATGGGTCGACGCGGTTGAACGCTACGACGATTTGAAAGAAACATTCCAGCAATTGTCGACTTTTTTAGAAGGCAGACTTATTTCGAAGCAGCTCTGATTCGACGCGAATTGCTGTACATTGCCACCGCATACGCCACCAAATTTCGCCTCTCATTGCTATGCGTTTTTAGATATCCGGAAGCAAAGCTCATTTAATCCAAAGACCCAAAAACGCCCGTTGTGAGTCCCCGATTTGCCCTGCCGCCGCTTTACTCTGAGCCTACGACACGCCGCCAACAGGCATACAGGCTCTACAGGCAAGTGAGGCTTAGAATATGGCTACACGGACAGAACATATCGAAGCTGGGTTGGGAGAATCGCAATCCAAGCAACAGGCGATTGAATTTACTCTTACAAAGGAAGACATTGACCGCATTAAGCACACCCCCACTTCTCAACTACGAGATTTCGGATTTAGCAGCGCCGATGATTTGCTGGACAGCGTCAGCTTAAGACAAATTAGCGCTGAAAAATATCTGGCGAAGATAAATCCGATCAAGCCGATTCTGCCAGGCGGCAAAGGGGGCGATAAGCACCCGGGCGGCGACAGTCCCGGTAATCCTGGTGGCGACTGGCTGCCTGATCCCGAAGATATCCTCGACCTTTCCGATGAGGCGAAAGAAGCATTGAAAACTGCTCTGGCAGTCGCATTTGTCATAGGAGTCGTGGGCATTTGTGTCTCTAATCCTGCATTGTTGCCCGCCGCCGCGCGCGCCATCAGTGTTCTCGGTCCCGCACTCGCGCCGCGCGCGATGCACTTCGCCCGTTAAAACCCCGGAGTTCTCCAGACAGCCCTTGATACGTGAAAAAACCGGCCCGTCACAAAATTGCCGACTTTGCGCTAAAATAGACCTTGCCTCAGATTGCCTCGGCTTCGGAAGGTATCAACTGTGAGCATGCGTCGATACGTCAGTATTTCAGCCGGTTTCAGTGCTGTAGCAGGGCTGATTGCCACAAGTTTCGCAGGTCTTGGCTATTCAAGCCTGGTCAATTTAAACTGCGCCGTCCCAGCAGCGGCGCAAAGCACCAGCCAGGCTAAAATTTCGGTTTCTCAGGGCGGGCGAACCTCGTCACGCCCGGTCCGTGCAGGTTCTCGGGCTGCCGGCGGCGTGACCGCTGCGTCCAAAGCCGGAAAGTCCGTCAACACCAGCGCCAAGTCTCTGCCTGGCGACTCGGAAGACGAATGGGGCTCGAAAACGCTGCGCATCCCCACTGCGCTTGCCGCAGATAATACGCCGTCCATCTCGTGGCTACCCCCCGATGGCGTGCAAACTCGCGTCGCGCTCCTCTGCATCCATGGTTTCAGCCTGCACAAAGGCTGTTACGCTGCTTTCGGCAAGACAATGGCGAAAGACGGGATTGCCGTTTACGCCCTGGACATGCGCGGTTTTGGTGAGCGCAAAATGACCGGGAAGCACACAGAGCTTGATTTTGACGGCAGCCTGGCAGACATTAAGGCAATGCTGTTGCAGATTCGAAAGACCCATCCCGGAATTCCAGTGGTCATTCTGGGAGAATCGATGGGCGGTGCGGTCGCATTGCACGCGACGGCATACTATCCGGAACTCATTTCAGGACTTATTTCGTCGGTACCGGCGCGCGATCGTTTCGGCATGAGTGACGAAGAGCGAAAAGTGGCAGGCAAAGCAGGTCTTCAAGTCCTCTTCGGCGGTTACAGAAAACCGATGACGAACGTAGCGATGGCCGCTGTGCATAAGATTTCGCAGAAGGAAGAAGTGCGCAGCGAGTGGACTACAGACCCATTGATGCGGACGAGTTTTTCGCCCAAAGAGTTCGTGCAGCTCGATGGATTTATGTCGAAAAACCTGCAAGCAGCCGGGTTGGTGAAAAACACGCCCGTGCTTTTCATTCAGGGCACCAACGACAAACTCATTCGTCCGGCTGGAACATGGAAACTTTTCGAGCGCCTAGGCACTCCGAACCGCCAGCTCGTTCTGAGCAAAAACTCAGAGCACCTGATTTTTGAAGAAGGACAGTACAGAGCGGATGATTTGAAATTTGTCCGGTCGTGGATAGACAAAAACATCGCGCATCTCGATTCCACAATCGGCGTGACGGAAGACAAACTGCCAGTGGTGGCATCGAAGGAAGAGTACACCGGCAAGGAAAACATCTTCGAAGCCGGAAACATGACGCGCACAGATGCACCAGATAAGGTGGCATCGTCGATTGTGCCTCCAGACCTGCCGCCGCCTCCTGCCGCAACGGAATTTCAAAATCGCATCGCCACTTCCACTCGCCCCAAGATCAGTTATTGGATCGAACTTTACCGTGGTGGCAAAGTCTATCGCTGCAACAACAAAATGGAATTCAAAACCGGCGATGCAATTCGCTTTCATTTAATTCCGGAAAGCGATGGATATGCATATCTCGTGATGAAGACGAGCACCACCGGCAAGAGCGACGTGCTGTTTCCAAACAAAGCGTACGGCATGCAGAACTATTTGAAGAAAGGGCAAGACTACCCGATTCCATCAACGGGCTGGATGGCGTTTGACAGCAATCCAGGAACCGAACAGCTTGGTCTCGTTTTCGGTCAAGAAAAAATCGCCATCACACCGGAGATGCTAAAGAATCGCGAACTCACCGCGTTCGTTTCTCCATCTCAAAATGGCGCCAAAGATTTGTGCCCGACTCGTATGAAATTGTCCTGGGACGATCCCATGCCGGTGATGTTGCCGGACGATTTCAAACCACTGTCACAAGTGGCTAGAGCTCAAGAAAGCAGCTTGGTGCGCCTGACTTCAACGTCCGGCTCAATGGTGTCCGCAAACATACAACTTTTGCACGTTAAATAGAACGAGGTAAAAATGAAACTTTCCTTCCGGCTGACATTGCTCACGGTGCTGACACTGCTGGCGACACCAGCATGGTGCCAGTCTACTGCCGATCCGAAAGCAGCAAAATTGCCCGGCGTCGAATTCACGAAAGTTCAGGACTTAAACCCGACTGCAAAAGGAACTAATCGCCCCATCAAGCAAAAGTGGGCGGTGGTGATCGGAACATCGAAGTTTAAGGAAGGTCGTCTTGCCCCCGCTCAAGAAGGCGACATGGCTCAATCCGCCAAAGAATTCTATCAATATCTAATCGATCCGAACGGCGGACGCTTTGACGCAAAACACGTCAAGCTTCTGGTCGACTCCGACGCGCAAAAGCAAAGCATCATGACCGCGCTCGGTCCAAGTTTTCTCGGCAATGCTGCCGGTCCCGATGACCTCGTAGTCGTTTTCATTGCCACCAGCAGTTTTCCCACCACCGACGGCAACACTTATCTGTGCGCCTACGATTGCGCGCTCGATAACATTTACGGCACGTGCATCTCGATGCAATCGCTGATGAGCACATTGAAGGAAACAATTCACTCTGATCGAATCGTTCTTGTATTGCAGGCAGCATACAGTGGTGCCGCCGATTTGACGTCCGGCGCAAAATCGCTGGAGCCGACAAAACCACAATTCAATCTCGACCTCAACAAAGTCGTTTTGGGCAACGGATTTATCATCCTGACGTCCAGCCAGTCCAACGAAATCACTTACAGCAACGCATTCTCCAAGAACCTCGTCGATGCGCTTCGAAAAGAAGACGGATTGATTTCGCTGAACAAAGCATTCGCCATGGCGCAGCAAAAAACTGCATTCGAGACCGCAGCAAAAGATGCCAGGAAAAAGCAAATTCCCGTCATGAAATCTGCATGGAAAGGAACAGAGCTTGTGCTTGGCGCACCATCGGCGGAGCAAGTTTCTTTGCCTGCCTCAGTGACTTCTTTCTTGTCGGCGGAAGGTTCTTACCTCAAAGCAAGCCAATTCGTAGCCGCAGGAAAACTTGATGAAGCGCTTGAGCAGTACAAACTAGCTATCGCGGCCGATCCCAAATACGCAGATGCGCTCTCAGACTATGCAACGGCGATGGCACTCAAAGGCGATTGGAAAGCGGCAGCCGAATTACAAAAACGAGCGATCGCTGCAAGTCCCAGCGATGCACTTTTCCATCTCAACTATGCGCGCATGCTCGATAAGCTGGGTGACAACGCAGCCAGCATGCAAGAGTTGAACACTGCGTATAGATTGAATCCTAAAGACACTTCAGTACTTATGGCATTGTCAAAGAAAACAATGGCGACCGGAGATGTACAACAATCAGTAAAATATCTGGAGCAAGCAGTCGATCTATATCCGGCTCGTTCCGATTTGCGCGAACGCCTCAGCTACGGTCTCATGAAGAGCGGCGATGTCGATCAATCGGCGGCACAAGCCAAAGAAGCAGTTCGCCTCGATCCCAAATCAGCTTCCGCACACACAACACTTGGTTCTGCACTTATGGTCCAGGGCTATGTGGTGCCTGCGATGAAAGCCTACCAAGAAGCGGCCAAGCTCACGCCGAATGATGCGAACGTACATTTCTTATTGAGCAAATCAATGGAGAAAAGCGGCGACCGCGATGGTGCGATTACAGAGTTGAACACCTTCATCAAACTCTGCGATGGTTCCGACCCGCGCGCGCAACAAGCCAAAGAGCATCTGTCGAAACTTCAAGCGCAATAACCTTTAACAACCAACGCATAGGATAAGATCATGGCGGACATCGCAAGTCAGATTAGGAACTTTTGCCGGTCCAACACAGATTTAGAAGTCCTGGATATTTTGAGCCATATGGATCCTTCTTTTTCAGAACAAGTGTCCCTGCACGAAAATGCTGCAGCAATTAGAGAAATGCTTACGGCAAAGGCTTCCGCAAAAAGCCTTAAGATTGCCAACGGACTCCTGAACGATAAAAAATCAGAACTGGGTATTCCACATGTAGTTCTTGCTCGTCAAAGCTCATCGCCCGAGCAAGAAAAACAGTATCGTCTTGCGCACCAAGAATCTCAAAACCACTTGTTTCAGCACGGCACGGATGGCAATTTTAAAGCGGATAAGCTGCATGCTGCAATTACGCTCGAAATGGCAGACGCGCTGTGGAATTCAGATCAGCACGAAAGTGCCATCGAACTGCTTAGAAATCTGCATCTTAAATCAGAAGAGCTATGGATGGGAGAGTCTAACAGGGAGTTCACTACTGCGCTCCTAACTACCTTCCTGATTTGCGAAGGGAGAGACGACGAAGCCCGCGAAGTGCTGGACAAGGATCAAATTCCGACTCTGGAGTGGTTTTTCTTAAACGCACTACTTCATTTCCGGAAACTAGGAGACTGCGCTATATCCCGAAGCGCCCTATCAATTGCACTGGAAGAGAGTATTTTGGTTGCATCCATCCTCACGGAAACTGAGGCAGAATCGGAAGTACTAGATGATGCCGAGACCGATTGGGAAGACCACTATGCGCTCATTACGAAACAAGCCTGGCAGAAGAATCCAGAAGCCTTGCTTTGGCTGTCTCACCGCCAAGATGTAACTCCATCTTTGTTCGGTGCGGAGGAGCACCTCGATGAAGTTAAATACAAGAGATGGCAACGTGAGTTCGAAATGATAGACACTCATGTTCGCAGAGAAGACTTCAAAGGCATGAAGAAGTCATTCAAAACGGCTCTTAGAGAAGCTGAAAACTTGAACGATGGCGGCGCAACTTACCTATTCACCGCACAAATGTTCGGCGCTTTTCTTATTGAATTAGACGAGCCCCTCGGTGAATTACCTGCCGGGATCTCTAAGAAAATTGCCTGGCTCGATCGCCAAGAGAGCCAAGACTTTGAGAGCTTATTCTCCAGTTTTTCCGAATGCGTGGAAGTCTCAATGAACCTGAGCATGTTAGACGCAGCGCAACACTGTGCAGAAAAAGCAATATCGCTATTAGAAAAATCTATCGCTCGGGGTACAGAGAAGCTCACCACTGATGATGGCATTCCTTGTCGAACTTACCTGGCAGTCCTCTTAAGCCAGCAAAAGAGATATTCTGAGGCTATTGACGAATTTTCAAAACTTGTTCGAATTCAGGAAGAGTATCTTGGAAAGAACCATCTCTCACTTGTTGAGGGGCTAAAGGGGTGGCGTTTCTGCTTGCATCAAGTGGGAAGACATGATGAGGAAAAAGTCGTTTACGACCGACTTGAGGCTATTGACGCAAATTTTGACGCTGATGATGAATATGAATACGAATGCAATCCAGCTCTGGTCACTAGCTGAGATGCAAGACAATATTGGTATACAACCGCTCGAGAAATAAACGGTTTGTCTTGTTCGTCTTGAACCATTAACTTCTCTTTTCCCCCCTTCGCGAAATCGAAAAGTTGTGTTATGTTGGTGGGAGTCGGTCCTGGGGCCGATCACTTTGGAGTCCTCATTACGAGGTCATGTTTATGATTAAAACTCAAAACAAACGCTCAACCACCAAACGCACATGGCGCGGCACGAATGGCCGCCCGGCGTTTTGCGGCGCGTTGGTTCGCGCGAGAATCCCAGTTATGCGATGAAATTTTTTTGTTTTCATACTTCGCAGAGCCTGGGTAAAGAGCCCAGGCATTTTTGTTTTTAGGGCACTTTCTCTCACTACCAGCGCCCGCTCCAACAATTGAACAAGTGCATGAAATCATCGATCAAACACAATGATTGGTTGGTTTTGCACGCGCAAAAATTCACGCGCACAAGCACGTGTCATAGATCAACACGCACCCTGAAAATTGAAAAAAACTGCCGCATGGCTCAACAGTAGAGTATTCGTTTGATAAACGAGTGGTGCTGGTGCAATTCCAGCTGCGGCTATTTGCCTGCCTGGTTCAGTGGCAGAACTCCGTCGCGCCACGGCGGAAATATCGGTTCGATTCCGATGGCAGGCTTTCATTTCTACGGCGGCCGCCGAGAAACCCGGATTGATGCGCTGAGCGCTCTCTCCGGCCTTGCCTCTGTAGCTCAACGGATAGAGCATCTGGCTACGAACCAGAAGGTTCCAGGTTCAAATCCTGGCGGGGGTGAATTTGCACGGCGACAGCGATTGTCGTCAACGCGCGCGGCTCGTCGTAAGACGGAGGTATGGCAGAGTGGTTATGTATCCGGCTTTTAACCGGCTCGATGTGGGTTCGATTCCTACTGCCTCCAAATTTGCCGTTATAGCTCAATTGGTAGAGCAATCGCCTTGTAAGCGATCGGTTGCGGGTTCAATTCCTGCTGACGGCTCCATGCACACGTAGGCAAGACAGCAAGCCGGCGGATTGCAACCCCGCTATGCAGCCGTGCAAATCGGCTCGTGTGCTCCATGCGTCGATGAGGTAACGGTAGCCGCTCAACCTCCAAAGTTGATCGTCCTCGTTCGAATCGAGGTCGGCGCGCCATGCCAATGTGGTGACTATAGTTAACACGCGCCGCTGAAGACGGCGAGAAACTGGTGCAATCCCAGTCGTTGGCAAACTTTAGCCAATCCGCGACTCTAAGGCTGTATAATGCCAACCCTGGCGGCAGGACCACCCTATTGACGATCTGGAGCCGAAAATGACGAATCTGACAGTTAAACGAACTATCAAGATAGTAACTCTTGCGGCATTGATTTGCGGCTCACTTTCGCTGATGCCCATACCGGCATTTTGTAAAAGCGCGGAGCAAACAACTCCTCAAAGCATCAGTGAAAAATCTTTCGCCGCCATGAAGGCAGGTAAAGCTGATGAATTCGCGAAGCTGATGGTGCCGAGCGAATTGGAACGTTTCAAAACGTCACTTTTGATGATTGCTGATATGGCGAAATCAAAAGGGCAAGAGGCGCAGATAGTAGGGCTTTTCCAGACACCGGACAGAAAGTCGCTGGACGAGCTTCCGCCCCAAGAATTTCTTGTCAGATTGATGAACAAGCAATTTACTCCTGAGATGACAGAACTTTATTCCAAGGCGACAATCAAGACGCTTGGAGTCGTAAAAGAAGGCGATGAACTCGCGCACTGTGTTTATGTGCTGAACATTCCAGACATGATCAACAAGACCAGCGTTGTGAGCCTCAAGAAAGAGGGCTCTACATGGGGAATGCTGCTCACAAGCGATATAGACAAAATGATGCAGATGCTCAAACTTCAATTTGCGCAATCTGGCGGAGAGTTAAAAATCAATCCGGAACTCAAATCTATAAAGGTATTAGGCAGTATCACCGACGGTGACAACACTTTTGTCGTCATACGATCGACAACCGCAGTTAATGAGGTTGATTTGGACAAGGTTTCACCAATTGAGGTGAAGAAGACCGATCCCGAATATAAACTTCTCGGCGAAGCCGACAGAGCCGAACTCGAAAAGTCGATTAAGAAAAAGCTCGGTGCATACATTGACGTTGCCAGACGCGCAGTTGAATTAAGCAAAGAGGCTGCAGCGGCAACGAGCACTGAGGCTGCCGGAGAGCCGAGCAAGAAGCAAGAAAAACAATAGCTGACTCTCTAGTGCTGCGATTTGTGCTGCGAAGCAACCTGCGGATGCAAATTATCTTTGTCCTTCATACTGTTTGCGAGATAGCGACCGGTCTTGCAGATAACCCTGGCAAGACCAGTGATTCCAAGCTTGTTCGCAGCCGCCTTGGATAAATCTATACAACGGTTACCGACATACGGTCCTCTGTCGGTAACTATTACCTGGCATTGCGCACCGTTTTCAGAATTCTGGACCAGTACCGGAGTTCCGAAAGGCAAGCTCGGATGAGCACAGGTAAACGCATTCATATCAAAAGGCTTTCCGGATGCCGTTTTTTTGCCATGGAACTTCTTTCCATAAAATGAAGCCACACCTTTGAAAATTCTTGAAAGCTTGCTTCTTTCTTCCGGCTCGTCATGATCTTTGGCGAAACATGTTTGACCTGCGCCGAGTGATAACCCAACCAGCAAGATGACAAGATAACCATTTCGGTGCTTAGTACCCAAAATCAGTATCCTCACATTCGCTTGGGAGACAGAGGGTTTCGGCATTTAGTTCCCTCGTGACTGCGGTAAAAAATGAGGAACAAATAGGTTTTTTCGCAGTCGTACTAAGAACGCCCTGGAGTGCCCAAGATGAAAATTAGAATTTGCGACCGCTGTCAGTTTCGGTCGATTGCAGAAAATAAAATATGCCGCACCTGTGGTGGCACGAAATTCACCACATATGATGCTTCTGGAAGCTCCAAAGTGTCAGATGAGAATTTGTCGCCGCAAAAAGATTGGAAGTCTGCAATTTCTGGAATCTGGAAAGGCGCCGAACCACAACTCGATTCAGATTAGGTGCGTCGTGTCCAAAATTATAGGTATGTCGTGTCCCAAATTAGCTAATCGCCGCGCGCGAGGATTGGGCTTCAACCAAACTCCGCTCTGAACTGGGGCAGGTTTATAACTCTTCCGAATGTTTCCCTATTCATGTCTATCAATTGCATGAGGTTGGATTGCTCGTTTCGCACAATTGCCGCCCATGGCGGTGGAGGAACCTGCCATTGTCCGTCGGCCGTTAGCATGTGCGATCGATCAGAGGAAAACACGGATACAAACTCATCTGCATCGAGAACTCGAAATTTTGGGAGAAACTCTTCCGGTATTTGAATATCGCCGAAAGTAAGTTCGACGTACTGCTCGAACGGCACAGGCGCACCAATTACGGTATCAAGATCGTAAACTTGCCAGCCGTGATTTTTGTACAGCAGAATGACGTGATAATCCCAAATAACAGGTTCATCCTGCGCCGGACGAGCACGCTGATTCCAGAGGGCGCACGTGCGCGTGTCATTGGAAATGAGAACTACTTTTCTTTCAAAAGCAGCAAAATCGGTCTCCTGACAGAGATGCCAGATATTCTCTTCGCAGTAGTACGGCGCGTAGCGGTAAGAGGGTTTCACCGATTGACAGCCCGGAATTAACCAATAACAGCTCATTATGGCCAATAATAGTCAACTGATCAAAGCGGTAGCAAAGAGCGTCGACGCCTCGGCGAAAAGAAATGCCTTTCACTGATATCTCAAAGCTCTACAAACCGGCAGCGTTCATCGAACGACTTCCTGACGACCGCATCGACCAGGAATACAAGCGCTACCGTGCTCAGATGTTAAGCACGATTTTCGTTGGCTATGCGGGCTACTACCTGGTCCGGTCCAATATCAATGTCGCAAAACCGTATCTTATCAGCGAACTGGGGCTGAGCAAGGCTGACGTCGGCTATATCGCATCAGCGCTCACCATCGCTTACGGTCTAAGCAAGTTTCTGATGGGCAACGTTTCCGATCGTTCCAACCCGAAATATTTTCTTGCCACCGGTCTCATACTTTCAGCACTGGTCAACCTGATCTTTGGTTTTGTGCCAGGGTTGTATGCAATGATCGCGCTGTGGGCGCTCAACGGCTGGTTCCAGGGCATGGGCTGGCCGCCGTGCGGAAGAACGATGGTGCACTGGTTCTCTGACCGAGAGCGCGGCACGAAAATGGCAATCTGGAATCTCGCGCACAATGTTGGTGGCATGCTAGCTCCAATAATTGCCAGCTACTCTCTAATGTTTCTCGGGACTTACAAAAGTGCTTTCTTTATCCCGGCAGTGCTGGCGCTCATCATCGGTCTACTCGTGCTCATTTATATGCGCGACACACCCCAATCGGTCGGTCTGCCCTCCATTGAAGAGTACAAGAACGACTATCCTGCGACTGCGGCAGAAGACAGAGAGAAAGAACTTACCGGCTCGGAGATCCTCTTCAAGTACGTGCTCAACAACAAATTTCTCTGGATTTTCGCTTTTGCGAACGTGCTTGTCTACATCGTTCGCTATGGGGTGGTCAGCTGGGCACCAACCTATCTGACCGAGGTGAAAGGGTACAACATCACGCATTCTGCCTGGCAATCGTTCCTCTATGAATTCGCCGGCATACCGGGAATGCTCTTCTGTGGCTGGGCGAGCGACAGATTGTTTCACGGTCGAAGATCGCCAGTCATGGTCTATTCAATGGCGCTCGTCGTGGGCGCGGTTGTGCTCTACTGGCTCAACCCAAAAGGCAACTACATGATCGACTCCATTGCGCTCATTGCAATAGGTTTTCTCATATACGGGCCGGTTATGCTCATCGGCGTCGCGGCACTGGATTTAGTACCAAAGAAAGCTGTTGGCACGGCAGCCGGATTGACAGGCCTTTTTGGATACCTCGGTGCGACTGCCGCTGAAGCAGGTATTGGAATTATCGTGCAACAATTCGGCTGGGATGTCGGATTTATGGTCATCATCGCCGCCGCAATCCTTTCAATTTTGCTGCTTGCACTCACCTGGAATGTGCATGACAGGCGGCAACATGCAGCTCATGATTAGCGGCTTGTCACTAATACAAGTCTGTTGCCAACCTGCTACAATTCCGGTCCCAATTTTGTTCAAGCGAAAGAGGTATGTAATGCCAAATACAAATGGACACACGGTCGAACTTCATCGCGTGCTGGCGGCGCCCGCTGAGCGCGTATACAAAGCATTTATCGATGGCGATGCGCTGGCCAGGTGGCTGCCACCTTATGGATTCACCGGCAAGGTGCATGAAATCGATGCAAAAGTCGGCGGCGGCTACAAAATGTCGTTCACCAATTTCTCTACCGGAAACTCTCATTCTTTCAGCGCGAAATACACTGAGCTGAAGCCCAACGAGCGCATTGTTCACAAGGACAAGTTCGACACCGAAGCATTGCCTGGAGAAATGACTGTAACCATTGTTCTAAAACCAGTATCCTGCGGCACGGAACTCAGCATCACGCAAGCTGATATTCCTGCCCCTATCCCGGTTGAAAGTTGCTATCTGGGCTGGCAAGAATCCCTGACGCAACTCGCTAAGCTCGTAGAGCCAGAAATTCCGGGCTAAACAAACCGGACTAAACAAACCGGGCTAAACAGTGAGGAAAACGAGGCATTCATGAAACCCCATAACTTTGTGGTCGCACTAATTTCTTTGTCGCTTTCTATTGCACACTGCGCTTTGCTGCCTATGGCAGTGCGTGGCGAAGAGACCGGCAAACTGGACATCAAAACAGACTTCGCAAAACCAACAATTAGCGAAGCACAAGTCCAGAATGCGATTGCCGAAATCGACAAACTCGCGCAAAAGCAAATCGAAAACAATGCTGTTCCAGGAATGGCAATTTCGGTTGTACATAACGACAAAGTTGTATTTGCAAAAGGTTATGGGGTTCGAGAAACAGGCAAGAACGAGAAAGTCGATGCAGACACTGTCTTCCAGCTCGCTTCCGTTTCAAAGTCGGTTGGTTCGACAGTGGTGGCGGCTGCGGTTGGAGAAAAGATTGTCAGTTGGGATTCAAAAATTAGCGATCTCGATCCGGAATTCGCAATGGCGGAACCGTGGGTGACAAGCAATCTCACAATTCGAGATTTGTATTCGCATCGAAGCGGGTTGCCTGCGCATGGAGGCGATTTACTGGAAGATATCGGCTACAACCAGGCAGAGGTTCTGCACCGCTTGCGGTATCAGAAACCGGCGAGCAGCATGCGATCAGAATATGCTTATACAAATTTTGGACTCACAGAAGGTGCGGTTGCCACTGCCAAAGCAGCAAAGACATCCTGGGAAAGCTTGAGCGAAAACAAGCTGTACAAGCCGCTCGGAATGAAATCGACCAGTTCTCGATTTTCCGATTTCATGAATCGCTCCAACAAAGCTGTCGGGCATATGATGCTGGACGGCAAGTGGGTGCACAGAAAACAACGCAATCCGGACGCGCAAACTCCAGCCGGCGGAGTCAGCTCATCGGTGAATGACTTGTCCAACTGGATGCGCCTGCAAATAAACAACGGCAGGTTTGACGGCAAGCAAATCGTCGAAGAAAATGCCATCGCCGAAACACACACTCCGCAGATGCGCTGCGGCATGAGTCCAATCAATGGGCTGCCTGAATTCTACGGTCTGGGGTTCAATGTTTCCTATGATAAACATGGGCGGCAAATACTTTCGCACTCAGGTGGTTTCGCACTTGGTGCCGCCACAAATGTCAAAATGATCCCGTCCGAGAAGCTTGGTGTGTGCGTGTTAACCAATGCGGCTCCAGTTGGTATCGCGGAAGGCATGGCTGCAACATTCGCGGATCATGCGCTTTACGGCAAAGCGACTCAAGATTGGTTGGCATTGTTCAAACAAGTTTTTGCCGATCCTGCACTCTTGGGAGAGAATGTCGGCACAGTCGGTAAACCCGTGAAATCGCCAACGGCCCCATTGAAAAACGAATTCTACTTAGGCACATACGAAAATGACTTTTTCGGCAACCTGATCGTTACGAAATCTAATTCCGGTCTGTCTATAAAACTAGGAAAAGATGTCAGTGCGGCTTTGACGCATTACGACAGAGATACGTTTACCTATGAGATTCTGACGGAGGATCTGTCGGGTCCGAGCGGCGTCACCTTTTCAATCGGCACAGATGGAAAGGCGAAAAGCGTGCTTGTTGAAAATCTGAATAAGTATGGACAAGGCACTTTCATACGTTCCGCCGGTTCGAACTGAAAAGTAGGAAGTGGCGAACAGTCTCTGCAAACCAGTCCGCGCAGAAGTGCGCAAAACGAACCGATATGAATCTGCGGATCTTCAATGCTTGCTCTCGCCAATGCGAGCCACGGCGTTTTTGTTGGAACCGCAGTAAATTGCAATCGCCGCATCATTGCTGTCAGTGACCACCCACGGATGAGAAGCATAAGTGTGCAGTTCGACTTCGGAAAGCGGCTCTACACTTGCGTAGAATTTCCGAGCGCCGTCATAATTCAACCAAAACAATTTCAAGGGTTTGTCAGTGAGATTCACAAAGCGAAGTTTAATGGGAGTGGACCCATTCTCGGATTTCATGCTCTTCTCTTTCGAAACATCAATCGCTTTTAGAGTTTCAGCCTGCTCCCTTTGCGGCTTCAAACGCCCACTATAAATGTCATCCAGCAGTTTGTACGCCTCGGCATCATAACGCTTCAGCCACTCTTTCCCCAGCTCAGGTGCCGGTGTTATTTTTCCAAAGTCGCCTCGGCTGCCGAAATACCACATCGACAATTCAGCCCAAAACTCGCCTTCGTTATTCAATGCATAACATCCGGGCCAAAGTCCCGCTTCCTTCGAGCGCAAGTATTGCTTTTTTATTCGCTTGCGAAGCTCTTCATCCAGTCCATATTCCATGAGCGTGTGAGCAAACTCGTGAAAACAAATATCGCGATCGTAATAACGATCGCCCTTTAAATGCAGAAGGTTTTCCTCTCCGCACGATGCTAGACGCCCGCCCACACCGCGTGTCCGCTCATCAATCGACAGAGTGCCTTCAAATGGTTTGCCCTTCCATTTTCTTAGCTCAGGCAAATCGGATGGTTGCTGCGCCGCGCCGATGATGTGCAGCTCACACCAGCGCTCTTTCAAATTGAACACAATATCAGGCGCGTTTCTGAGCATGGTGTCCAGCTTTTGGCGAGCAACAACCAGAGCGCGACTATCTACGTTCGCGCTTGCTTTTATAGAAATTCCCTGATAATCAATTATTTTGTCGAAAAAACCCAGTTCAGGCGGACTGATAGCACGCACGCCGTCTTCGCCAAATGACGCACCGCATGCGACAAAGGAGCAAATCAGCAACAAGACCAGCTTTGCGAACCTTAAATCGGCACAAAACATTGACATCCAGCCACCAGACTGTTAGAGCCAACAAGAACAACTGACAGCGTACAATATTGAACGGATTAAATGCTCATTGCCGTGGAGAACCTTAATGGCAGACACACAGATCCCTGTCAAGCAACAGCAATCAACAATGCAAACAGAAGTAATGAACCGGGAGTATCACAAGTGGCACAGCACCAGTCTCGGCCGTGAGATGGAATTGCTCATCTTCGGACACGCAGGCGCCAGAGTGATTGTTTTCCCGACGTCATGCGGTCGATTTTTCGACTGGGAAAACCGCGGCATGATCGAGGCGCTGCGTCACCATATAGAACAGGGCTGGATTCAGCTCTTCTGCATCGACAGCGTGGATTTTGAAAGCTGGTGGAATTTCGACGCGCACCCAAAGGACAAGGCGCTAAGACATTTGGCTTATCACAAGTATGTCATTGAAGAAGTGCTGCCTTTTACCAAAACGAAAAACGACAACGACTATGTGATTGCGTTGGGTGCAAGCATGGGTGCTTACCATGCGATCGACATTGCGCTGCGTTTTCCTGAGCACTTCAATCGCACCGTCGGTATGAGCGGGCCTTACGACATCGCTCAAATGAGCGAACCCTATAACATTTTTTCGTGGATTTTCGATTATAACGACGACAACATCAACGAATGCAATCCTGTGCCCTACGTGAAAACGGCCAGCAATGAGAAAATCGAAAAGATCAAAAAAATGGACATTATTTTTGCGATCGGTGAAACCGATCCGCTATTGCGTGGCAATCAGTTATTTGCTGAGGCTTTGGGTGAGCGGAACGTGCCCTACGCTTTTCGCATCTGGGGTGGTTTTGCCCATGATTGGCCGTACTGGCACGAAATGGTCTTGCACTATATAGGCGGCGACGGCAGCAAGTAGTTTCTTGAAGCGTCTCGAGTTCAATGCGTCGTCTTGGCTGCAGCCTTTTCAAGGTTCTGCACCAGGAATGCAATTTCCCAAATTGTTTGCTCGATGGTCTTCGGGTCGGTTATTGCGCTGAAGACTTCGGTTTTTCCATTATCGCGTGGTACAAACGCGGATACGGCAAACATCGTGCCACCGTCCTCGGTGGTAAGAGCAAATTGAAATGAGTAGGCGCCTGGATGATACCTCTCCCATGACTCAACCTTAGTGACCTTCAAATGCAAGTAATCGATCCACTTCTGCATCAGGTGTTTAACACCGGCAGGATCTGATTCCAGAGTCATTGTCTCAAGCCGCCTTACACCGAGGGAGGCCGACCGCGTGAAAATAGAAATTTCAGGAAACGGCTCTTTAGGAGCTTGCGTTTCCTTGAGTGTCCAATCACTTGCCAGTGGAACTGCGTGTTTTAATGACGGCACTTCCCGGAATGAAAACGTCTTTCGCTCAGGCGAGCAATAAGTCGCTACGCAAAAAGCAACGGAAACCACCATGGCGAAGAAAGCGGTTGAAGTATAAGAGAGAAGGGCATTTTCAGCAGGTTTCTTCTCATCGTCCTTCGGCTTGTCGAAATTGGTTCTGTCTGATTCGAGAATCTGCAGGACCATGGCAATGAGTGCCACCATTACTGCAGTGAAAGTGATCACTGCCGACAAGAGCAATCCGCTCGCTCGCAAGAAGACTTCCAAATATTCGTAACCTGCCAGTATCATGCCACCAATCATGGTTGCGGCCAGAGTGACCCACGGCAATGCCTTTGGTCTGTCATGCTTGAGCGCTGCTACACACATCCATAGAGATGGCAACCAGTAAGCCAGATAGAGGTGAAGCACGTTGCAGTTGAACAAAACTTCTTGATGCAACGGCGCCAGCGCAACGCGCAATTCGTTTGGCAGAGGCAAGTCCACGAACGTGTATGAGAAGGAAACCACACCGCTGGCAAAAGCCAGCATCATATACAGCATCCAGTGGTAACGCTGATTTGGATGCGATGAATCCTGCACTTTCGCGCACTTCTCGGCTGCCACTCTTCGAACCACTGCCAGAAGCGCCACAAAAACTGCGGCTTTGAAGAACAACCAGTAGCCAGAAACTTCAACGTCAAGGCTCAAATTACCGGTGGCTTGCAAATTTTGCAGTTGCGTTTTCACAGTTTCGAAAAAGCCGGCATTGGTAAAACATTTATCAATTGCGTTGAAACACATTGATGCAATGGCACCGGCGGAATACGCACCAAGCAAAACTCCAACCGGCGGAGTCGCCTCCTTGATGCGCCTGTTAACCCACAACAAAAGATAATACGGCAGCCCAACATCGATGACGCCGCGGAACATCGTGAGAAACAACTCGTTGACGATGCGATAATCAAAACAGCTCGCACGCGCATTTACCTGCAAAATAATCAAGCCGACAATGCCGCCATAAATGGCGAGCCGCCCACGCGACGGCCACATAGGCGAATCATTGATGCTGAGTTTCCACCCGATTGTGTGCATCAGCCAGAGAAGCCAGACAGCAAATAACCATATCAAAAGCGAAGAGTGAATAGGACTGCGCGCAAACGAGGACATCTGAAAAATGTACTCCCAGATGAGCAACGCCGCCAGACTGCTGATGAAGAAAAGCCTCGACAGCACAGCGGCATTCAAGCGCTTTTGAACGGCAAGCGTCGAAACAATTCCCACCTCACAGAGAAGCACCCACTTCATCCAGTGCGCAGCCATGCTGAGCAAAGGGTCATGCCAGATTATTGCTTTGACGGTTGTGAAAAACGGAATGAAGGTCAAAAATGCTTGCTGACCGAAGGCGGTCGTTTGGAAGGACAACATATTTATTATGTCTTCGCTCCACGCGGCAACGGTGGCCACTAGCAGAGCCAGCAAAAACAGTGGTGTTGCAAATTTTTTCGGCAGTATGCCATTGACGGATGTTGCAACAACTTTGCTGCTGCCCATAAGTTTGTGGACAATGCCCACTCCAATAAAATAGAGAATCGGCCAGAGATATGCATTGCTCATATCCAGCGCAGAAACAATCGCACCTCCGAGTGGAGCGAGCCCCCCTCGCAACGCGGTGGCGCAAAGGAACCCGATTAGCAGAATGCTGTTGATCAGAAAAGCACCCTGAATGGAAATCAACGGGTCTTGCGAAATAGGCGTAGGATTTTGCGACAGAGGCGCGGATGTTTCAACCTGTGGCGCCTGCATTTGATCGGCGCGCAATTTGTTTGCCACCATCAAACAAACAAGCCCTGCACAAATACCGACTGTGCAACCGGCACCAATCCCAATTACGGGTCCTTCGAACGGCAAAACCGTACCCAGCCAGGGACGCAACGGCGTCAATATTGTGAATTGAAATCCAGATGCGGCACCAACTGTAATGGCAGTCAGCAACCTCATGATTCGTGCGCGCCGCCCTTCATCTGGAAGAACAGCCAGATTGAAAATCAGCGAAAACAAAATCGGTGCGGTCAACAAGGCATTGCAATAACTTCTGGGTAAATACAAAATGCAACTGGCAAGAAAGTAGAGCGCGCCGACGGCAGTGGCAGAGAATGTAATACGATTGCACGCGGCGGTGCCAACGAGCAGCGCCGACCACGCGCACGGCAAACAAAGTATCCAGAGGAAAATCGGCCAACTTGCCATCGCATGTTTGTAGCCGGAGAAAGTTTCAATTGACACCGACCCAAAACCGAAGGCAGTGAGCTGTAATTGGGTGAACGGAATCGCCAAACTCAGGAGCACACTCATCTGGATCAAAAGACGCAAAACAGGTGCCGTCTCGGAAGAGGCCGCGCCTAATTCCATGCGATCTTTGGCATAGTCACGCCAGTAAAATCGCTCGAAAAACTTCCAGATCGCCTGCCCGACACTTGACTGCCCGATACCGGCAACCAGCGGCTTCAGCGGCGGCAAATCGCCAATTTTGCGCAAAAAACCATAGATGTAATCGCCAATAAACGCCAGGAAAGGGAAGATCCCCACCAAGTAGTTGGCGAACTTTCTAAGGGTGGCAATTGCTTGAATTGGGTTCATCGCGCACAGTTTTCAGCCTATCAATGATATAAGCTTATTGGAGCGGATGGGGATATGCGATCTAACTTCTGCCAATTTCTTTTCTTCTTACTGATGTCGGCGGCTGTCAGCCCCTGTTTCGCGGCTGAGGGTGAGCCAGAAGAGTTTCTTTCTCTTCAGCAGGCGCGCGAGTATATGGTCACGCTGATCAATCGCGACAGGCAGAGCCACGGATTGGCACCCGTAATCTTGGATCAAGTTGCGAGCCAAGCCGGACAGATTCACACCGAGGATATGGTGCTGACCAATCATGGAGGGCACTACGATACGGACGGAAAGAAGCCGTGGCAACGCTATACACAAAGCGGTGGAACCGGGTATGTTTCCGAAAACGCCTTCTGGTGGCCAGGGCGATCGTATGAAGGTGATAACGAGTTTGATGCGGATAAAGCACAGGAGTTGCTCAATAAACCGAACAATCAGTTTGCACTGCATCCGGTGCAAACGTTTAAAAAGAGTGATATCGACGAAGCAGAGTCAGCGTACTATAACGAAAAACCACCTAACGACGGACACAGGAAAAACATTCTCGATCCCATTCACAACGGCGTAGGCATAGCATTTTCACTGGCCTCAAACGGCCTCGAATATCGTTTTGCCAATACACAGGAATTCACAGACAATTACGGGCAGTTCGACAAGCTACCGGAGGACATGAGCCGCCCCTTTTATGTTGGCGGTTTGCTGGCACCAGGATGGAAGGTTCAGTGTGTTTCTATCTCATGGGAACCGCCGCCGCAACCGATGACTCCTGAGTCGATAGATAAACTCGAATCGTACAAACATCCGACGAAAACTCTTCAAAATTTTTTCGCTGTGCCATGGGCGAAACCGCCTGTCGAGGTAAGAGACTACAACGGGCAGCAGCAATTTCGGGTGGTTGTTACGCCGGAAAAGAATTGGAAACCCGGGCTCTATTACGTGGATGTTCGTGCCCAAAACAAAGGCGGCAAACAGGAGCTCATCTCGCGCAGGACCATGTGCTGCTATTAGCCAGTGGATACGGCTTTCCAGGCGAAATAGCTCGTAGAAGCGCGTTTCTCTGCCCTGTCCGATTCTTCTAAATTGATTAAGGCAGCTTCGCCGGTGCATTAAATCCATATATGCTGAAAACGGTAGTAGTTTCACCCTCAGTCTTGGAGTTAAAAAAGAAATGTTTCGCATAATAGCTGTGTTAGCTCTGCTTGCTGGCATTGGCTACGGCGCATTCTTTCTCTGGTCTTCGACACCGGAATATGCGATCGGCCAGGTGAAAGATGCGTTCAAAGCTCACGACAAAGCGAAATTCGATAAATTCGTCAACGCCGATGAGTTCGCCGGCTCGATGGTCGACGACATGCTCACAAATCCTGTCAGGGAAGCTCTGGGTGGTGGCAGTATCGGAAGATGGGTAGCTGCCGGAATGACCGGGATTTTCCGACCAAAATGCGTGGCCGGTTTTAAGAGCGACCTATATTCCCTCGTACAAAATGGCAGCGTTAGTCAAAACAACGATGACTCGATGATGACCCTCGGTGCAATAGAACGACGTCTTTGCTTAAGCCAAAACGATTTGAAAAAAGTTGAAAACGTCAAAAACGATGGCAAAACCGCAACGGTGACCGTTGTGCTGCACAATAAAATGCACGACAAGGATCTAAGCCTCGATGTGCAAATGCAAAAGATGGACAATTACTGGCGTGTCACGAAGATGCTCAATTTCCCCGAATTCGTCGCGCGAGTAATGGAAGTGGAGAGTGTCCACAGCAACGAACAAGGCGATAAGGCGCAAACCGTTAGACCCATCTAGCCTGCCAGAACTTATTCCAGATGAATGCGGTGTTCGGCTGCATAAACGTTAAAGCGTTTTTCTCTTACAAATCCTATCAAAGTGATGCCGCAGTTAAGTGCGAGTTCGACCGCGAGGCTTGATGGAGCGCCGATCGATACCACTATCGGTATCTCGGCGCAGGCAGCCTTTTGAATCAGTTCGAAACTGGCTCGGCCGCTCAGCAAAAGAATGGTATCACGCAGAGGCAGTTTGCCCAGCTTCAGGCGTGATCCGATTAACTTGTCCAGTGCGTTATGCCTGCCGACGTCTTCCTGCACCGCAAGCAACTGCCCGCTAAAGTCAAACAAAGCTGCGGCGTGACTTCCACCAGTGCTCTCAAAAGCGTCCTGCCGTTTGCGCAAACAATCAGGCAGTTTCGATATCAACGTGCCACTGATACGCATAGGTGTCGAATCGACTGGCAGTACTGAATTCGGCACAGGTGTTGAATTTATGGAGTTCGCCTGAAGCGCGGCAGGTGACAATCGAGACAAAACAAAGTCGATTGATTTTTTGCCGCAAACTCCGCAACTAGAATTGACGAACGAATGCCGCTCGAAGAGTTCCTGGTCCACTCTTACACCTGCCCGCAGCGACAGGCAGACATAATTGCAGTCTTTTACCAAGACATTATCGATTTCGGCAATTCCACTGATTATTCCTTCGCAGAATAAAAAACCAAGCGCAAGCTCTTCGTCATTGCCAGGAGTTCGCATAGTGATGGCAATTGTCCTGCTGAAATCTTCACCGTCGACATTGCCCGCAACAGAAATTTCGAGCGGCTCTTCGGCAGCCAGAATGTCGCTGCTTTGCTCTGAAACTCCAGCATTGACTTTCAATGTTTGCACTGCAACGACGTTTCGCTTATTGGGCTTAACCAGCCTGTCCGAAATCAAAATCGTCGCCATACGAATCTCACGTTGCCTGTGAAGGTTTTACATCAATAACGACCTGCTTCATTAGCGGCTGATCGCTCTGCGCACTGTAGTCACCGATTGGGCAAAGTGCATTGCACTCCGGCATATAGCCTGCCGCGCTGCCTCTGGGAATGTTGTACTTCACAACTCTGAATTGCTTTATCGTGCGCTCAGTTCCATCTTTTGCAAAGCTCGTGATGTCGATGAAATCAAATTGCTTCAGATTTCTCTCCTGCATATCCTCTTCGTTCATAAACAGAAGAGTGCGAAGGTTTTTTACACCACGGTATCGATCGTTGTCGGAATAAACCGTAGTATTGAACTGATCGTGACTGCGCAATGTGCACATCATCAGCTTGCCGGGCGGTGGCAGGGCATCATGCAATGGTGCGCACGAGAAGTTCGCGCGGCCGGTATCAGTATGGAAAATCAATTCACGCGCCGGTTGGGCCAGACGAAATCCCAGCGGCTGTCGAACACGCCGATTGAAATTCTCAAAACCGACCAGTGCCTCCGCCATCTTGTCGCGAATCGAATCATAGTTGCCGGTATACTTTTCCCAGGGCGTTTTCGACTCCGGCAGGGTCGCCCTGGCGATACCACTCACGATGGCGCACTCTGATTTCAAAGATGACGATGCCGGGGCTCTCATCCCCTTCGACAAGTGGACCATGCTCATTGAGTCCTCAACAGTTATCTGCTGTTGCCCGGCAGACTGTTGATCAAATTCTGTTCTGCCAAGACACGGCAGTATCAGTGCTTCTTTCCCGTGCACTACATGGCTGCGGTTCAACTTCGTGCTGATGTGAACCGTCAAACCGCAACGGCGCAGAGCCTCAAAAGTGTATTCAGTATCCGGCGTGGCGGAGGCAAAGTTGCCGCCCATTCCAATGAAGACACCGACATCGCCCTTGTACATAGCCTCGATGGTTTGAACGGTATCAAGTCCATGTTCGCGCGGAGATCTGATACCGCAGGCGGAGTCCAGCCTTGCCAGCCAATCTTCCGAAGGTCTGTGATCTATGCCGCAGGTTCGATTGCCCTGGACATTACTGTGTCCACGAATGGGAGACGGCCCTGCTCCTTCCCTTCCGATGTTCGCTCGCAACAGCAAAACATTTGTAATTTCGCGGATGGTATCAACCGCAAACTCGTGTTGTGTGACACCGAGGCACCAACTGATTATGCATCGCGGCGCGCTTCTGTAGATAGCCGCCGCTTTGAAAATCTCTTCTCTGGGAACACCGGCTTGCCGCTCAATCTCATCCCACGATGTCGATTTGCAGACGTCCCGATAACTCTCGAATCCGGCGGTGTACTTGTCGATAAAGGCTTTATCAATCGCAGCAACATCCGTTTCGGCAAGTTCGAGCAAATACTTCGCGATGCCGCGCATTATCGCCATGTCGCCGCCGATGCGTGGCTGCAAATTCAAAGAGCTGGTCTTCGTCGATCGGAAGAGCAGCATATCCATGATTTCGTGCGGCGTAATTGCGTCAGTGGCAGCAACTTCAATCAGTGGATTGATATGCACGATTTTCATATTGCGCTCTTTGACGCCGTCGCCAAGCGCGGTCAACATTCGCGGCGCATTGGTCGCGACATTGACACCCATGACAAAAATGGCGTCCGTATTCTGCCAGTCGTTGAGATCGCAAGTCCCCTTACCGGTGCCGATTGACGCCATCAAGGCGCGTCCGCTTGCTTCGTGGCACATATTCGAACAGTCGGGCAGATTGTTGGTGCCGAACTCACGCGCAAACAATTGATATAGAAAAGTCGCTTCATTCGACAATCTGCCGGAAGTATAAAAGCTCGCAGCATCGGCAGAAGGCAGAGCCTTCAAATGCTTCGCAATCAAAGAAAAGGCGTCTTCCCAGTTTATCGGGTCATATTTGTCAGTATTGGGGTTGTACACCATCGGCTCGGTGAGTCGCCCCGCATCCTCAAGCTGGAAATCGCTCCATTCGAGAAGCTCCGTTACAGTATGCTCGAAGAAGAACTCCCGTCCAACGCGTTTTTTCGTCATCTCCCAGGTGACATGCTTGATGCCGTTCTCGCAAATGTCCATCTTGAGACCTTTGCGATCGTCCGGCCATGAACATCCGGGACAGTCAAAACCGCCGTCCTCGTGATTCATCTTGAACACGGCTTCGACGCCTTCGACAATCTCACTCTGTTCGAGTAGCACTCGACCAACGCTGAATGCGGCGCCCCACGCAGCAGCCGGATGTTTATAGTCGTTCTGAGAAAACTTCGGCTTAGAAGATTTCGGAGTCGGAGTTTTCTTTTTGGGCATTACGGCTTACTTCGATTTTTCCGGATTACTGAAAATCGGCGGTCCTTTCTGTAGCTCATTGATAATCTTCGGCGCCACACCAAAGTTGGTTTCAAGCAACCTCTCAGGTGTCTTCGTCAGCCATTCCGTCAATGAAATTTCTTCGTAAGTGCCTGAGTTGAATACAGCCAGAACCTCGCACTCTTCGTTACCGACAGTTTCGAGATAATGACCGCAACCCATTGGAACATAGCCGACATCGCCGGGTCCGAACTCGCGAGTGATGCTGCGTCCTTGCGATCCGAAGACGGTCATCTTCGCTCGACCTTTGATGTAATACTGCCATTCATCGGCATTCGGGTGCCAGTGCAATTGGCGCATCGCATATGGTTTCATTTTCAGAATCGCGCCCGACATTGTTGTCGAGATCGGAAATTGTCTTTGATCGACAAGATTGAAAGTTCCACCTGGTGTCACCACTGGTGCCTTCGCTCCCAGTCTGAAACGGTGTGTCAAAGGAGGCGGGTTATCGCTGCCCGGCTCCGGGTCTTGCGGAAGCGGTGGCGGCACAGGTCCCTGACTGATATAGACTTCCTTTTTTGGGAAGGTTTTGAAAGAGCTCTCCGGCATACCGAAATTCTTGCTCAAAACGCTCGGTGGTGTTTGCGCCAGCCAATCGCTGACACTGAATGTTGCAAACTCCGAAAAATAGCCGCTGTCAAAAACAAGCATGAAATGGCATTCTTCATTGCCCAGCCCTTGAATCGAATGACCATGACCGCGAGGGAAATACCAGACATCGCCGGGACCGAAGTCTTTAATTTCGTGATGTCCTTGCGGATCGATAACCGTAACTCTGCAATGCCCTTTGATGACATACGCCCACTCGGCAGCATTGGCATGCCAGTGAAGTTCTCTCAATGCGCCGGGTTTCAGGAACATCGAAACACCAGCCAAGCCTTTCGAAATCGGAAAGTTCTTCGCGGTCGCTTCATTTGAGGCGCCGCCCGGATGTTCTTTGAGCGGCTGCTTACCGAGTTCGTACTTGATCTCCGGCATTCCACTCGCCGGATCAATTGCTGCAACAGTTTCGGCAGCGGCGGAAACAGCGGTGCTCGATGCGGAGGAAGACGCTTCCGAAGCGCTTGCTTGCTGAGAACTCATTGCTGATTCACGCAAGTTCGAATAATCATCCGCAATTGCAGCAGCACTCGAAAGTCCGAAAGCGCACGCAACCGCAAGGGCGACGGCACGAGAGAATTTAGTATCGATCATATCCATCATCTATTTAGGGAGGCATCATCGTAGCTTATTGACATACGGCTTCATCCCGGTGCCAGCAGGCGAAAGCTGAAATCAACTAAAGATAATTTCGACTTTATATAAACCTGCCATAATCGACCGCTCAATACACTCAGTTTTTGCACGATGACGAACATAACGGCAGACTATGTAAATCCGCTTGTAATGACGGATCAGGGCTTCTTGAATGACCCTTATCCCGAGCTTGCCAGGCTGCGCACGGGAGCACCGATCTGGTGGTGCGATGAGAACAAATACTGGATCGTCAGCAGTTATGCAGACGTTCAGGCTGTTTTAAAGGACAACAATTTCGAAAAGCAGATTCAAACCTGGAAACACGCTCCGTCAACAATCCTTGCGAATTTCATTCCTTCCATCAAGTTTCTCAGGCAGACCACATCGAGGTGGATGCTCAACTTAAACAAGCCGGATCACACCCGCGTGCGCGGACTTGTCAGCAAGGCTTTCAGCTCGACCACAGTTGAACAGCTTCGACCGCAGATTGAAGGTTTGGCCGCCCAGTTTGCCGAGCAATTAGAAAGCGCGCAGCAGCCTTTCGACTTGATCGAGAAATTCTCCCTGCCGTTTCCTCTCGCCGTAATAGGCTTGATACTAGGCATTCCATTGAGCGATGCGGAAAAACTAAAAGCCTGGTCGAATCAAGTTGTCGGTTTGATCGGAGGGCAAAGAGATCCAAAACGTCTCATGGCTGCGGGCAAAGCCATGAGAGAATTTTCCAAATATTTGGAACCGCACATCGAGGAAAGGCGGCTAAGCCCGAAAGAAGATTTGCTGTCGGTTCTGGTGCAGGCGCGTGAAAACAATTCGTCGCTCTCACTGGAAGAATTGATTTCCTCGAGCATTCTTCTTCTCATTGCCGGCTTCGAAACAACTGCAAATCTGATCGCCAATGCCATTGTTTGCCTCGATAAATTTCCGGAGCAGGCAGCTCTTCTCAAACAAGACTTTTCCAGAACGGAAGCCGCTGTAAGAGAAGTCTTGCGATTTGAAGGTCCCGTGCAGTCTGCGCCGCGGCTGGCCGGAAAAGACATGACTCTTGGCGGTCACGATATCAAGCAAGGCGACCTGCTCTGGGTGCTGCTTGGCAGTGCCAATCGCGATGCCGAACAATTCGACGAGCCCGACAAATTCGATATCCTGCGCGATGCCGGCCGCAATCTGGCTTTTGGTGACGGAATTCACCGATGTATCGGTGCCGGTCTGGCTGAGCTGGAAGCGGTGATAGCGATAAAGATGTTGTATGAAAGATTTCCGGATCTGCGAATTGCAGGAACCGTTGACTTTCGAGCACCTTTTGGTTTGAGGGGTCCTAAAACTCTTCCGGTGCGCGTAGGGTAGTTGTAATTGTCCGAGATTTAAACACTGGAAACCGTTTTCCAAAGGACCATTCATGATTAAGTCCGCATCAATCGCCTTGATTGCACAATTCCTTTTCATACAGTCCGTCGCCGCCGCCGCTGACATTATGGAAGTGACGACATATCACAACGACGAGTGCAAGGCGCAGTCAGGGCAAATGTGGCTGGCGCTGTTTTCCACCAAAAATGGGCAATATGAATTGAAAAACACCAGGGTGAAACTGACGATGGTGAATGATGCAATCAATGACGAAGCGCCAAATTTGAAAACAGGCAAGCAAATCACAATCCCTGAAAAACAAGAACCGCTCGCATTACTGCGCGGCATTAGCGGCTTGACCGAGCGCAAAGTGGTGACGTGCTCCACGAACAAGAAAGAGCATATGGACATCAATCAAAAGATCACCCTCAAGCTTGCAAAGCAGCAAGCGACGCTGAGCACCACCGGTGGTTTTTCGAAAGAAGAAAAAGAGTGCCGGACCAATTACAAAATCATTCTCGAAAGTGGTGGCATAAAGCAAACGCTCGTGCACCACAATCAAATTTCGTCCGATACGGCACCATCACTTTTGTGGGCCGGAGATCTGGACGGCGACGGAAAAATCGATTTGATAATGGACACGACCGACCACTACAACGTGCGCGATCTGACGCTGTTTCTTTCCGGCAAAGCAAAACCTGGTGCGCTCGTCGAAAAGGTCGCACATCACATATCGACAGGTTGCTGATTATTTCCAGATCCAGTGCATGCGGTTGGGAACGAAATACCCCCACGCTGCAAGCTGCTCGTCCAGATTGGCATTGTATGAGATGCAATGCCTGAGAATTTCAGCGCACTGGCGGTTGCCGATGAAACCTTCGGTGTTCAGCGAATAGCAGCGCAGAGCAGTTACGCAACTCTTATCGTTCAGATAGTTGGCGGACAATAGTTTTTTCGCTACCTGACGCGACGACAGCTCCAAACCTTCGAAAAGGCTATCCATCGTTTTCTGACTCATAACATTCGCTGCAACAAGAAGCTGATTCAGCGAGAACGAAGGAACATGAGGCGTGACAGGCGGATCGAGTTCGCCCAAAGCCTGATATATCGAGATCCCCTTGCTGTAGGCATCTCTCAACGCTTCGGCAGCATGATAAGCCTTGATCGCATTATCGGCAATCATACCCTGAAGCACAATCGCGTTTTCCAGCACTTCGGGACTGATCAAACCTTGCTCGATGAAGATCTGCCCGATCTGCCTTCCCCGCAAGACGTGAAGTTCGAGGCATTCCATGAGATCGCTGTCGGAAATGAAACCAGCCATCGCGAAAAGCTCGTACACTTTCGGTCCTTGCCCCGACTCTTCCGGACAAATGTCATATCTGAAAAGAACTTCTTCGATGGTCATGTTGGTCTTTTTGACGATCTCTATGGCGCGCAAAGCCGACATTTGATCGATCTTCTCTTCTTGCTTCAACATGCAGCACGTGATTGCGGCTTTCATCATAAGAGCGCTCACGTCTCGATGGAAAACCAGCGCGCGTCCCATTTGCATTCCATTTTCCAGTGATGCTTTCAGAGCGCGACCAATCTGATCGTTATTGATCACCGCAGCTTCCAACAAAAGGCTTGTGATCTCATTGGAAAGCGTGGGCAGCAACTGGGTTTTCTTGTGCTCATCGCCGAGGGTTGCAAGAGCGTCTTCAAAACTAAGCTGCTGAGAAGTCGCCAAACGGAGAGCCTTGATGGCAGTGTCGGGAGAAAGAGCATTCTCCCTTATCATTGACTCCGCCTGGAGAACTCTATCCATTTTGAACTGACTTACATGGCCGAGCATGACCAAAACCTTGTTCAAGGGGGTGTCAAGGCGGTCCACCGACGCGTATGCCTGCTCAATCACCGCGAGGTCGATGATGCGCGCACCAGTCAGGAGCAGCGAAAGCACTTCATTTCGATCCTTAGTCAGCATGCGAAACTCCCATCCGGCGGTGTCCCGTCGGATTGAATCTATGGAGGTGAGGCTAATTCCAGTAAGTTTCCCTCAGTATAGAACCCAGCCCCTGCCCTTCGGTAGGCACATTCCCCATATAGAAGTACGCCCATTCTTATAAACACATCGCGCGGGAGCCCCATCTGGTGGCAATTTCACCCTTCAGGGGGAGAATTAGACCTATAAGGCAGACAGCCCACAAGCCGTGGGGGCGGCATGTGGAGGCTATCCGGCCTGTAGGAGGAACGCGGGAAAGGCTTATACGACTGACTTCAGGACGGTCGCGGATACTTTCTCGTCCAGCCATGCAACGCCGCGAGCTACCGTGTTGACGGCGTTTTCGAGCTTCGCGGGTGATGCGCCCTTCAGGCAATATCCAGCGGCACCGGCTTCCAGAGCGTCAAATATGAACCGCTCTTCTGAATGGCTGGTCAGGACAAGGACCCGGCAATCGAGAAAGGACTTGATTCTACGGGTGGCTTCCAGACCATCGTAACCAGGCAAACCAATATCCATAAGTATCAAATCCGGCTTCAGTTCGCGCGCTTTCTCCACCGCCTCCGGGCCGTCAAAGGCCAAACCGACGAGCTGCACATTGCGCATTTGCTGCAGAACACACTTGAGTCCAAGGCGAAGCAACTCTTGATCGTCGACAATCAGCACGCGGATAAGGCCTTGCTGACAGGCATCCTTTTCATTGTTTTCCATAGATTGCATTGAAAAACCTCGAACGGAGCGAGCGCAAACCGCACCGTGAACAGGCTTGCGCAAATCGCTCGTAAGAGCGGCGGCACCCGCGACGGATGGCTTGAACTTGAGGCATAAAACAGTGACACCGAGCCCTGTCATCAATTTGGCTTAAACCGCCCGTGTTTGCATCACCAGAAAGTGGGATCTTTGAGGTGATATTTACCGGCTGGAAACCTATAGCCTGGTTGCGGCTGATCAAGTGCAAGGAGAATCAACAAACCGAACCGAAGAGCGAATAATTCGCCTAACCCCTCGTGGGAGTGATGCGCCAATCTGAGTGTTCGGTCACATTGGTAGAGACAGTGGCCACCAACCTGGAACCTCCTTCCGAGACGCTTCGCGCTTGTCGGCATTTTTGGCTAGCTTGCCTTTACGAAATCTTGATGGATAGATTGGGCTGCAAATGTACAATTAAATAAATAGGCAACTTATCGAAGTCGGACTATCGCTGATGTATACATCGTGACTAAAGACAAGATACTAATTATTGAAGATAATCCGACGCAGCAAGTCGTCTACGAAGCACTGGCAAAACGTGCCGGCGTTGAATCGAAAATAATCGACAACGGACTGGACGCCGTCACTGAAATTTCCAAAAGTGATGACTATGCGCTGGTGATTGTAGACTGGCAGATTTTCGACATCGATGGACTGGAGTGCACTCGTCAGATCAGAAAGTACGAAGTTGATAAAGGAAAACACATTCCCATCGTGGCGATTTCAGCTCTCGGACGCGACGACGCGAAAAAGCAGTTTTTGGAAGCGGGTGCGGACGAGTATTACATCAAGCCTTTCACCGTTGAAGATTTCGACTCAATTATTCGAAAATATTGCGCCAAGCAGCGGAATAGCGTTTAACTGCAAAT